>TARA_B110000116_G_scaffold142342_1_pt1 | contig 12937 bp, 5 predicted proteins | sample TARA_B110000116 | Tara Oceans TARA_B110000116 (sample SAMEA4397355) | marine metagenome | biome: Polar Biome; feature: [ZZZ] marine water layer (ENVO:01000295); material: water (ENVO:00002006), including particulate matter (ENVO:01000060) such as... | depth 199 m
GATGGAGCCATTTTTGTGGCACTAAATTCTGCTGATCCCTATCGGTCGATCATCAATGGTAGGATCGGTCCGAACCAACTAGAATTTGCAGCGGATGCTTTTAGAGGGTCATCATCAGAAGACATCAAAGTGCTCGTAATGCACCACCCTCTGGTCCAATCTCCAGATGAAGGGAAACATGATATTTTACCTGGAAGCACTTTTCTATTGGAAAGTTTTAACGATATGGGTGTAGAACTAATATTGAGTGGACATGTCCACCGTGCTTTTGTGAGCTATCTCGAAGCGAATATCGATGAGCAAAAAATAAGTGAAGCAATGTTAATCGTGCACTCGGGTACGACTGCGTCAAATCGAGGCAGGGTGTATGAAAAGAGAAGGAATACTTTGAATGTATTAGAACTGGGCAACAGTGACTTCAAGGTGAATACCTATTGGTATGAAGCTGGGGAAGGTGCATTTTTAGCTCGTGGGACCAATGTTTTTCGCAGAAGGACTTTTAAATAGATCGGTTCTCTTTTATAGGGGGAATTCATTGTTATGCTGAGATTTTAGAGCAAGTATGAAGACCTCATTATTAATATTCCTTATCGTTCTGATTTCTTCGGAGAAAACGTCGGCCCAGCAGGGCTTGACTGAGCTTTCTTCCGTAGTTTTTGAAGGTAGCTCAGTTTTTTCAGAAGATTCTTTATCAAGGACGATCATAAATAGATCCACTAGATGTAGGACATTTCTACTGGCTCCGTTTTGTGCTATGGGTGTGCCATTCAGTGTGGATAGACAGTTTCTGAATGAACGAGAGCTTTCTAGCGACATTTTTCGACTTGAGAGCTATTTCAATCGAAGAGGTTATAGAGAGACCAAGGTCGATACCGTCATTGTGCGTTCCCCAGGTAAACCAGCAAGACTAATATTTAAGATTTCTGAAGGTCAGCCACTAATAGTGTCAAAAGTTGAAGTTCGGGGTGTAGGGGGAATTGGAGACATTGAGCAGTTTGACCCAGTACTCTTGGAAGAGGGGGAAGTACTGAGTGCAATAGACCTCAACTCTGCGAGGGACACGCTAATACAAAGATTGGAAAATAGAGGATATCCCAGAGCTGATGTTTTGACTGTTTCTCGTCGGTCTAAGTCGAACCCATACTTGGCAGAAGTGATCTTTGATGTTCGGCCTGGTCCCTACGCAGTCTTTGGACCGATAACATTGGCAGGTAACGTAGAGCTCAGTGACAGGGCGATCAGGCAATTGTTGCCATTCAGTGAAGGAATGGAGTACTCCACGGCAAGAACCTTAGAGGCTCAGCGAAATCTTTTTGGCATTGAGATGGTGCAACATGTGACCATTGAAGAAACTGTGGATCCAGGACGAAATATTCCAGACAGTTTAATCCCGTTACATGTTCGAATCTCTGAGGGTGAAGTGCATAGGATGCGGGCAGGCTTTGGGTGGAGCACCGCTGATTGCCTTAATACAGAGAGTCGTTGGATAAGTCGTAATTTTCTGGGGGGTGCACGCAGAATGCAGGTTCGTGCGCGTCTTTCTAATATTATGTCTGAGACTCTATATAACCCCGTTTGTGGTCAGTCGGCAGTTGGTGATTTCGGAGGATTAAACTGGTTAGTATCAGCAGATTTTTCGCAACCCAGGCTTTTTAGAGGATTTTCCTTGGGCTCTAGTTTATTTTTTGAGAAACAGAGTCTCCAGGACGTTTTTGTCCGTAAGGCAGTGGGCTTGGATCTGTCTTTGGCGAAAATTCTGGGTTCTAATAATTCATTAACGTTCTCCTATCGGCCACAGCTGACTGAATTGGAAGCAGCAGAAATATTTTTCTGCACTAGTTTCAGGGTGTGTCGACCAAATGATATTTCTGGATTACAAGATCCTAATTGGCTGGCGCCCGTGGGTGTCAGTTGGGTCAGAGATAGGACTAACAACCTACTCAATCCCAGCAAGGGCTATCAAATGATTTTGGATTTTGAACACGCATCTGTGCTTACGGGATCAAATTTTGAGTACAACCGGATATCTGCAGAACTAGGAAGCTATGAAGAGTTGGGAGATAGGCAGGTGCTGGCAGGTCGAATCAGAGCGGGCTGGGTTGGCTCGGGTAATTTCGATCTATCCATGGGTGGGGTAGATGTGATCCATCCGCAAAAAAGGTTTTATTCTGGAGGAGCTAATAGTGTTCGAGGGTTTGCACAAAATCAACTTGGGTCTCGGGTATTGACGATAGATACACCCCAATTGCTACTGGCTGATCCGACGACTGGAGAATCCCCCTGTACTCCAGAAGAGATAATGGGATTGGGATGTGACGCTAATTCTTTGGTTGACGGCGTATTTGGAACACCTAGGCCGACTGGAGGTCACATGGTGATAGAAGGAGGTCTCGAATATAGAGTAATGTTAGCATCGAAATTTCAAGGTGCTGTCTTTACAGATTTCGGACGTGTTTGGAACACTTCTGAGCTATCGGATTCAGGTGATTTGGAAATAACTCCCGGTGTGGGTTTCCGATACTTGAGTCCTATTGGACCAATTCGAGTCGACGTCGGATACCGATTCAGGGAGGTGTCGAACCTTCAAGTGGTCACCCCTCAAATACGTCAATTTGATTCAGGTCGGGATCAAGATGATGACAAGATCAGAGGTTTGGTGAATGGGAGTGAAAGAGTTTTTGATTTTGTTCGTATGGATGATCTTGCTCTGCTGGATTCCAAGGTGTCCTTTGGCAAAGTGGAAGGATTTTCCTTGTCTCGTTTCCAGCTTCATCTAAGTATCGGCCAGGCTTTCTGAGATGAAATCATTCAAGAGCCTCTTTGGGATTGGAGTCCTCGTATCGGGGACCATTGTAACGTTGGTCCTTTCAGCCCTGTTTTTCCTGTCCGCTACTCGCTCAGGTCAAAGATGGGTGTTGGATAGGATGATTCGGGAGGTCAACACTTCGGTTAAGGGTAGAGTGTCAGTAGAGGATATAAAAACTGATTGGATACATAAAGGTGTCAGGCTGGTAGGGGTGAAGGGAGAACTTGATGAAGGAACCGCGTTTTTCTCTATTGATTCCTTGGACGTTGAATATTCTGCTTTTCAGATAATGAGAGGTCAAGTCAATTTTTCTGACCTAGTTCTTTGGAATCCAGTACTAAGGTTGGAGAGGGACCAAGAAACCGGACAGCTTAACTCGGAGATATTTTTTGACCAATCGGATCTCATTCATTCATTGACAGAAGCCGCTTTAATTCAGGGTAGCATCGAAAATGGATCGGGCATCCTCTTTCAAAGAGTAACTATTTTCGATGGCAGAGTAGCTATTTCTCGGGACGTTTTACCAGAAAGAGGGGTCTGGGAAGGATTAGCACCTTCAAGGGGATTTGCAGGAGAGGAGTTAGAGTTTGAAGAAATCCAAGCACAGATTAGTAGCATATCTATAGAGGGGGAAGAGGCTCAAGATATACGAATTGGATTAGACAGATTGATCTTTGTAGGGACTGGATTTCACGACACTCTAAAGGTTACAGATTTTGGGGGTGGAGTATTCTGGGCCGATCAGGAATTGCAGGTTAGGGTCGATAGAATAATGCTGGGCCAATCGGAAGCCACAGGTTTAGTCGCATTTGATATTTCGGAGGATCGAGGGTCTAATGTCTCTCTTAATTTGGTTAGTGCTGAGTTTGATTTTAACGATTTGAGGTGGATAAATCCGACTTTGCCAATGGCTAGGGGGAGCGGGGAATTTCAGTTTTTTGCAAATCCAGCGGGTTTGGAATTTAGGTGGGGCAATATGGAATTGGATTTGGGATCGGGACAGATCGTGGCCAATGGCTTGTTCAGTAGGCCCACTGGGAGTGTCGGGGTCTTGGAAGATGCATTTCTGGACTTGGAAGATGTACCTGTTTCTTCTTTTGCAAATTATGCTTCCAAGCTAACTGAACAGCCAATTATGGTTAGCTATATTCCTTTAGAAGGTTTGGTTTCTGGGCATTTAGATCTTTCGGGAAGCTTGGATGGTATCGCTGTCAAGGCTGGTCTTACACTCACTGAAATAGAGTCAGGACACACACAGGTGGCAGCAGAAGGAATACTTCATTTAAATCCACCTTTTGGTGCAACAGACCTCAAGGTTGACCTGACTCCCTTGGATATGAATATAGTCAATCAGGTTTTGGTCGGATCCCCATTTCAGGGTGCTGTGGATTTTGGGATACTGGCCAATGGTCGAATAGATGAAGGTATTGAGGTGATGGTAGAGGCCTCCCATCGAAGCACCAATTTGGAAATTTCGCATGTGTCGCTGGAAGGGACGTTGGTTCAAGGCGATGAAGACATCAAGGTTTCCTTGAACGGAACTCTGGAACCATTGCTGATTTCAGAAGTCGTTGCTCGAGAGTCACTTTTATCAAGTCTTGGAGTTGCCAGGGGTACGGTAAGAATTGAGGGAACCACTACCAACATGTCCGTTAGGACAGATTTGGTTACTGGAGACGGAAATTTTTCATTGGATACGTATTTAGATTTGACTGCTCCACTGTCCCGCTATCGAGTAGTGGGTAGGGGTAGAAATTTTGATGCCAGTGAGTTAATTCCCCAATTGCCAGTGGGTACCATAATTACAGGATCTATGAGTCTAGCTGGAGGAAGAGAAGGGGTAGGTTCGGTTGGCTTGGAAGGCGAGGTGGATTTTTTCGGATCACAACTGGGCGTCTTACCTGTGGAAACGGTAAAACTAAAAGTGAAAGCATCCGACTCTGTACTGAATTTTGAGAGTATCTCTGCAATTGTGGCAGGGGTCTCTTTAACAGGTTCTGGAAAACTTGCTACCGTCAGAGATGCTGTTGCACAAGAGCTACATCTGAGTTTTGAGAGTGATAACTTGGAGGGGCTGAGACCGTTATGGCTAGGTTCTGACGTGATTGCTAGGGACACATTGACGTCTCTCTCAAGAGAGATTTTTATTTTAGATGGGATTAACCCCGACACATTTCCGCTAGAAGAAGAAATAGCTACAGAAGGCCAGATGTCAGGCCAATTAGTTTTGAGTGGATCCCTTCAAGAGACAGGACTTGTAGGGGGAGTGGTCTTCTCTAGTACACGTTACGGGAGTAACAAGGTAGGACTGGCATCTATAGATTTTTCAGCTGTAGACTTGTTTGCTCCGAGTGTCAGGATGGACTTTCAACTCGATGCGGATTCTTTGGATATAATGGGGAGGAGTTTCGATTCTCTATCCGTCAGAATGAGCTATTCGGATCCAAGGGGAGAGGTGGATCTCTTCTTGATGCGTTCAAAAGATGAGAATTATCAGGCGAGGATTGCTTTTGAAGACGCATTTCCCGCGAGGTTGTTAAATATTGATGAACTATCCTTTAACTTCCCCGATGAGCGTTGGAATTTAGGGGGCCCAAGTAGAGTTTTCTGGGATTCAGACGGTTTGTCTTTCGAAGATTTTAGATTGATTCGTCCTGGACCTGATGGGTTGCGGTTTCAAACAGAAGGCAGATTCCCATTCGAAGGTGAGGCCGACTTAGAGGTTCTGATTGAAAACTTGGATGTTAGCAGAGTGAGCCATCTCTTTCGCTGGGATGAAAGTTTGGCGGGTGTGGTGGACCTAACCTTCAATCTTGCAGGCGATGATTCCGATCCCCAAATGAGAGGGGATGTTGCGGTCTCTGGTTTTCAATATAAAGACTATTTTTTCCAGGAATTAGAAATTGATGGGAGGTATTCTGGTGAGAAATTGAGTGGCGACATAGCCTTTGGGGATGGTACTTCGGAATTCCTTTCAGTCGTGGGCATGATCCCCGTCGATCTTTCCATCGATCCAATACCAGAAAGGTTTCTAGCGGAGGAGATTGAAGTGTTTGTGACTGCGGCATCGGCCCCGTTCTCTTTGCTGATGGCTCCTTTTGATAGTTACCAGGAGGTGGAGGGGGCGATTTCTGGACAGATTAGGTTTGGTGGCACCTTGGATAGACTCTCACCAAGTGGAGAGATGACTTTGATCGATGGGGCAGCTTTTTCTCCAGGACTTGGGGTTCGGCATGAGAATTTGTTCGGAGTTTCCAATTGGACTCCCGACGGGGCCATAGAAATTGCGATCACAGCCGAATCTGAGGGTAAAGTTACAGCGACCGGCAGGATTGAAATCGAAAGTATAACAAATCCAAATTTGGATCTGGATTTTCATCTGGAAGAATTTCAAGCACTGGATCGAAGAGATGTTAGCGCTAGGCTGAGTGGAGACTTTACGATAGAGGGTCCTTACACTCGTCCAGTTGTAACTGGAGATTTGTTTGTGGACGAAGGAACTCTTTTTGTGGAGGAATTCCAAAGAGCAGTGAGTGTGGTTGATCTATTGGCATCTGTTGATACGACACAAATAGACTTGAGTTCAGTACTAGAGGGTAGTAATCGCTTCCTGGAGAATGTACGTATGGAGAATACGACATTGACCGTGCAGCGTGACAGCTGGATCAGAAGTGCCAGAATGAATGTCGAACTTGATGGTCTGTTAGATGTGCTCTGGGACAGACAAACTCAAGAGTTAGCTTTAGTGGGTGAACTTGAGGCGTTGCGAGGTTCATATGGGGCTCTTGGTAGGCAATTTCAGGTGGAGACAGGGACCCTGCGCTTCTTAGGAACTAGCGGAATTAACCCGACTCTGAATATTTCAGCGAGCAATAATGTCCGTTCCTCGGTAGGAGATCGATTTGGTATCACCGCTTCTGTGACGGGAACTTTGGTGGCACCGAGGATCAGTCTGAGCAGTGAACAGGCTGGTTTTACAGAAGATGATCTACTCAGTCATTTGTATTTCGGGCGTCCGACGTACGCATTGACTTCGGGTCAAAACCAAGCAGTAAATTCTATGGGAGCCATTTTAGGTTCTGGAGCAACTTTAGGGCTTAGCACATTCAGTAATGAGCTTGGATCTGCAATGGCCAGAGAATTAGGTGTGGACTATCTGAGTATTACCCAAGAAGATTTTGATTTTCTAGGTAATACGAGCAGTACGCTGGGTACAACTGTTGTTGAAACAGGTTTTTATATGACTGAAGATCTGTTTCTGACTCTGTTATTTCGTCCTCTCTCCACCCAGGGATCAGGAAGCGGATTTGCCGGAGTTCGTTCCGAATGGATTTCATCGGATTCTTATACAGTGGAGTCTTTTTTCGAAGACCGGTTTTTCCGAAACAGGATGCTTGGTTTTGGCGAACTCGGATTTCATGCTAAGAAAGATTTTGGACTTTCTATTTTCAGGGAATGGATCTACTAAATAGGTATTCCGATCTTGTTGCAGTAAATTCCTTGTTTTGAATTGAATAGGAATGTGAGCTAAGAGATTTGATGAGTAATGGCTAAAGATTCTCTCGTAATCCGTGGTGCCCGTGTGCATAATTTGCAGAATGTGGACCTGGAATTGCCCCGTCGTGCCTTGGTGGTACTCACTGGACTATCAGGGTCTGGAAAATCCTCTCTAGCTTTCGACACCATTTATGCAGAAGGACAACGCCGGTATGTAGAATCACTGTCGGCTTATGCTCGTCAGTTCTTGGGTTTAATGGAAAAGCCTGATGTGGATGTAATTGAGGGCTTGTCTCCAGCGATCTCTATCGAACAAAAGACTCTTAACCGCAACCCTCGCTCGACTGTCGGGACTGTCACTGAAATCTATGATTATTTGAGAGTGTTGTGGGCTCGCGTTGGTGTGGCACACTGTAGGAATTGTGGGCAACCAGTAGCACAGCAGTCACCCGAAGAGATCACGGAGACACTCCTAAATTTAGGAGAAAATATAAAGATTGAAATTTTAGCTCCTTTGGTCAGGGGCAGGAAAGGCGAATTTCGAGAGCTTCTTGAAAAGGTGCGAATAAAGGGTTTTGTGAGGGCTGTTGTGGACGGTGATCAGGTTGATTTATCGATGCCTCCGGATCTCAATAGATATGAAAATCATGACATTTCTGTAGTAGTGGATCGCTTGGCACTATCATCGGATGACAGTGAACGATTAACAGAATCGGTTTCGACCGCCTTTGGTTTAGCGGGTGGTGTGGCTCAAGTGATAGAGCATCGAGGGAAAAAAGTAGCGGAGCATTTTTTTAGTGAGAATTATTCGTGCTTTCAATGTGGGACTAGTATCCCAGAAATAGAACCGAGGCAATTTTCTTTTAATTCCCCGCATGGTGCGTGTGAAACATGTGACGGGCTAGGAACCACCAACCATGTGAGTCCTGAGCTTTTAGTAGGAGATGATTCGAAATCTTTACTCCAAGGGGTGTTGCTGCCTTGGGGGAAGCCTTCTGGATATCTGATGAAGTCTGTAATCGCCGGATTGACTGAAGCATACGATTTTTCAGCGGAAGACCCCTGGATAGATCTGGTTCCAGAAGTAAAAGAGGCCATACTTTACGGATCTGGTGAGATGAAGATTCGTTTCCCCTATCGGAGAAAACGAGGCAAGAAATTTTATGAAGAGCCTTGGGTTGGTCTGATACAAGACATCAAGATTCGTCATCAGGAGACAAACTCTGACGCTATAAGAGGCCAACTGGAAGAGTACATGTCTACCCTGCGTTGTCCAGATTGTCAGGGAAGCAGGCTCAAAGCAGATTCCCTGTCTGTGACTGTTGCTGGGCGCTCTCTCGGTGAGATCACAGACCTTCCCATTTCGGATACTTTGGAATTCTTCAAAGGACTGTCATTAGATATTTCAAAAGGAAAATCTTCGGGTGTTCAGAGAATATCATCTGAGATCGCCCCTCCAATTCTTAGGGAAGTACACGAACGACTCGCCTTCCTGAAAGAGGTTGGACTCAGTTATCTAGCACTCGGTAGATCGGCAGCTTCTTTGTCTGGAGGCGAGTCACAGCGTATACAATTGGCAAGTCAAATTGGAAGTGGGCTTACGGGTGTTCTGTACGTTCTAGATGAGCCGTCTATCGGTCTTCATCAAAAAGATAATCAGAAGTTGATTGGAACTCTGAAATCTCTTAAGGAATTGGGCAATACGGTTATTGTGGTCGAACACGATGAGGAGACGATTCGAGCTGCAGATCATATCGTAGATCTCGGCCCTGGGGCGGGAATAGCAGGCGGGGAAGTCGTTGTGCAGGGAACTCTCAGTGAAGTTATGGAGGAGACCCGTTCTCTCACGGGTTCATACCTTAAGGGTTCCAAGTGTATAGAAGTACCTGTAGTGCGACGCCCAGTTGATAGGGCCAATGTTCTGAGCTTGAAGGGTGCCCGAGGAAATAACCTCAACAACTTGGACGTTGATATTCCACTGGGATGTTTTGTTGCTGTGACTGGGGTGAGTGGCTCAGGTAAATCTACGCTTATCAATCAGACATTATATCCAACGTTGGCTCGACATTTTTATCGCAGTAAGAAGTTGCCGGAATCTCATGATAGCCTTCATGGGTTAGAGTTGATTGACAAAGTCATTGAAGTGGACCAGTCGCCTATCGGCAGGACTCCTCGATCGAACCCAGCTACCTATACGGGGTTGTTTACTCCCATCAGAGAACTATTTGCTAAGTTACCAGAATCTCAGATTAGAGGGTATGATCGAGGGCGCTTCTCTTTCAATGTAAAAGGAGGCCGATGTGAGGCCTGCTCGGGGGATGGTCTGGTCAAAATCGAGATGCATTTCCTTCCCGATGTGTATGTGTCCTGTGATGTCTGTCGCGGTCGACGTTACAACACGGAAACTTTGGATATTGCACTGAAAGGTAGAAATATTTCTGATGTGTTAAATATGACGGTTTGTGAAGCTCTTGAATTTTTTGATCCGTTTCCGTCAATCCGAATCAAACTACAAACGCTGTCTGATGTAGGATTGGATTATATCCATCTTGGACAGGCGGCGACGACACTATCGGGAGGCGAAGCACAGAGAGTTAAGCTCAGTAGTGAGCTTTCTAAACGCGGGACTGGCAAGACTCTATATATCTTAGACGAACCGACGACAGGACTTCATTTCGAAGATGTCAGAGTGTTGCTCAAGGTGCTTCATGAGTTGGTAGACAAAGGCAATACGGTCGTTGTGGTCGAGCATAATCTGGAGGTCGTTAAGACTGCTGATTGGATTATAGATCTTGGTCCAGAGGGAGGTTATGACGGAGGGAATATTGTAGCCGAGGGTCCTCCTGAAACGGTGGTAAATGCCTCGAAGTCGCACACCGCGACTTATCTTGGAAGTGTTCTGAGGAGTTGACCTGTCCTTAGCAGTGTCTATTCAAAATCTGGACATGGTGGATAAGTTTTGGTTTCGCCATCATCAAACCATTCACCACATTCCTTACCCATGTCATAGGATCCCTGCCATTTTAGCTTGCTATAGATATCAAAGAATTCATCTGGCCCATGCCGCTTACCATCTTTATAGGTGGATTTGCTCCATAGCTGTCCACTTTCATAGTAGGATTCTTCTGTCCCATGTGCTCGGCCCATAATGAAGGTTCCTTTGGATCTCAGCTGTCCGTTCTGGTGGTAGGTCTCAGCGGGACCGTTCGCAGAGCCTTCTTTGTAGAAAGTCTTGGACATCAGCTGTCCGTTCTCATAATAGCTTTCAACCAAACCTTCTAATTCAGAGTTGCCACAGCCAGATATAATCAAGGCTAGGGCGACTACGGATACTTGCTTCATCAGCTCTCCTTGAGAAATCCATGAACAACTATAGCAGGATTTTCGTCGTCGCACTCTTTCTTTTGAGTGCCGATCATGAGAGACTATAATTGATGTTGAACGAAATTTTAAATTCAGGTTGAGTTTACGATGAGCACAGTATACTTGAACGGTGAGTTTCTACCGAAAGAAGGTGCAAAGATTTCGGTAGAAGACAGAGGTTTTCTTTTGTCGGATGGTGTCTATGAAGTAACTCCTGCGTATAGGGGTGAATTCTTCCTTTTGAGGCAGCACCTCAGCCGACTGACAGGTGGACTTGCTTCACTGCGTATAGACTATGATCCAGAAGAGTTAGTTGAAGTTCATCGTACGTTACTCGACAAGAATGATTTATCTGAATCTGAAATCGCTATCGTATACTTGCAAATAACTCGAGGAGTGGCTGAGAGGACGCACTATTTTCCTCCCGCGGGAACTGCTCCCACGGTTTATGCATTCGCAAAACAATTCCACAGACCTTCCATGGAGCGTTGGTTAGAAGGCTTCGAGGCCGTGATTGTTCCTGATCGTCGTTGGTCTCGTGTAGATATCAAGTCGATCAGTCTGCTACCCAATGTGATGGCTGCACAGGCTGCCGTTGATGCTGGGGTAGACGACGCTTTGCTGGTGAAGAATGGTATTGCTTTAGAAGGTGCCCAAAATAATATTTTTGCAGTCAAGGGAGATGTTTTGGTAACTCATCCTGCTACTCAGGAAATACTGAACGGTATTACGAGGACCGTCATGATAGAGATGGCGAAATCACTGGGGATATCCGTCCAAGAGCGACCAATTCAGGTAGAGGAACTGGAGACTATCGACGAGCTGTTTTTTTCTGGTACGACCACTGAGGTTAGGCCAACTGTTCGGCTTGACGGTAAGCCAGTTGGCAGTGGAGAAGTTGGTCCAGTTTCCAAGGCGATCTATGCAGCGTTTAGAAAAGAAATTGGACAACCGATAGATCAAGAATTTTAGGTTAAGGAAGGGCGATTCTTCGCCCAGTCGCCTAAGGATAAATCAAGTACTGGTCCCTAATGGCTAAGAAGTCCTGTAGTTGGTTGGGCCAGTCACTGACAAGATCCTGGGCTGCAGAACCTGCGACAATCCCCTCACGTAAGGAATCAGTGCCTGCCAAGCGATCAAAATGGGAAGTCAGCCATTCCCATTTGTCACCAGACATTTTATATGTCTCTACCAGCAGTGCGACAGCTACTTCGGTGGGGTCGTAGTCGGTGGACGTAGCGATCAGCTGGACGCCGTGTACCTCAATTCCGTCAAATTTTCCATCTCCTGGATTTTGAGGTGTAAATGTCACCGCCTTGAACGATACACCTGCGAATCCATAATGGTGCATTCGTTCTGCCAGATCTTCTCCGTTTAGCCAGGGGGATCCGACCACTTGGAATGGGCGATCGGTACCTCTGCCGACTGAGAGATAGGTTCCCTCAAATAAACAGATCCCTGGGTAGTGAAGAGCGCTTTCGACAGTAGGCATATTGGGAGAGGGTTTGATCCAGGGAAGTTGAGTCTCTTCGAAAGTCATGTTTCGCCCTAGGCCAGAAACTGGGGCAATATGCAGTGGGCCAGGGATATTGAACTCTCCTTGATAGTATAGGGCCATTTCACCGGAAGTCATTCCGTGTCGCATTGGGATGGGGTACCTACCGACAAATGTGGAAAATTCAGGATACAACATATTCCCCTGGACGTTGCCACCTATTGGGTTGGGCCGGTCGAGTACTACAACTGAAACTCCATTTTCAAAGGCTGCTTCCATACTCAGAGTCATGGTGGAGATATAAGTCCAGTAACGGGCACCGATGTCTTGTAAATCAATCAATAGGACTTCGACGTTCCTCAGCATTTCACGGGTGGGTTTTCTATTGTTTCCATACAGAGAGTAAATAGAAAGGCCAGTTCTCGGATCGACACCATCTTCTACTTCTTCACCTGGGTCCAAATCTCCTCTGATTCCATGTTCGGGTGAAAAAAGAGCAATGAGATCCACTTGTGGATGATTAAAAAGAAGGTCGATCGAGGAAGATCCTTCCGAGTCCACTCCAGTTTGGTTTGTTACTAATCCCACCCTTCTGTCCTTGACCAAATGGAGAGAATCCTCCAATAGCACCTGAATCCCCGGTCGTATTTTAGCAGATTTCTGTTGGATCGAGGCTTGAACGGCGGAGGGAAGGAGGGCGAATAGAATCAGGGGCGTGAATAAGCGTATTAACCAGGATTGTGATCTTTTTAAGAACTTCATAGCTTGCTTCCTAG
>TARA_B110000116_G_scaffold54633_1_pt1 | contig 12766 bp, 10 predicted proteins | sample TARA_B110000116 | Tara Oceans TARA_B110000116 (sample SAMEA4397355) | marine metagenome | biome: Polar Biome; feature: [ZZZ] marine water layer (ENVO:01000295); material: water (ENVO:00002006), including particulate matter (ENVO:01000060) such as... | depth 199 m
TTTTGGTATAAGTTTTTAAGTAGATAGTAAAATTAAATTTTGAGTAAAAAGTTCAATTTTATTTGGAGTATCTAAGCCTATTGAGGTGTTTTTTTTAAATTATTTTTTTTTCAAAGGTAAACGTATTTCCGTTTTCATTAGCAGAATCTCCAAGCTTAATCTTTCAAAACATTTCTTCATTTGTGTTAGTGCTCTGTGAGGTTTTAGAGCAGGTTTATCTCAAAAACGTGTCATATTAAGTAAATATTAATTTTAAATTAATTAATATCTCTTAATTTGTATTTATATTAAGTTTAATAGTCTGTAAAACCAAAAAAAATAAACTTTATCAAAAAGTAAATTAAAAGGTGTGTTTAACTTATTTTTATTAGGAACCTTTCGGTAAAGAAGAATTAAAATATATAATTATGAAAAAAAGTGCTTATTTAAATATTATTACAATTTGTTTTTTAATTTTCGTCTCAAATTCCATTCAGGCACAATTTGAATCTTCTATCCTTTTCCACAATAGCTCAAATCAATTGGTGTATGTATCCGACACTGATGGTAACCATATTCCTGATTATAGTTATGTAGGGTATAAAAATGGAGATGAAGCGTTACCTAACGTAGCAGCTGTAAAACAAATAAGCCCTGTGGCTGGAGATAATACAGCACATATTCAAGCTGCAATTGACGAAGTGGAAGCATTAGCACTAAACGTTAATGGACATAGAGGCGCACGAAGTAAATCCCTCCTTCTCCGAAAAATTGAGTTTTAATTAAAGCTTATTCAACTTAAACACCATATAAATGCTACATTTATATGTTTTTTTAGTTTTACAGTCTTTCAAAAGACACATAAAACAGCAAAGTTTAGTTACCCTATGCATGTCCCTATTGCTTTTTTAGTTTTTTTTTCAATATAAGGTAACTAGATTAAAATAAATCGCTCCGAATTCGATGTAATCATTGGCTTTTTAGAATGTTTTTAAATACGATTTGGTTTAATTTAAAAACACAAAAATGGTATAAATTATTTATTTTATTAAGTCAGAACAAGTTAAAAGTAATGGTGAATGTCCAATTTATAGAAAAATAAAGTTTAGTCAGCAATCGTTTACCATGAGCGTTCGGCAAAACATTTCTTTGAAACGTTGGGATTGTTATCAATTCAGTTTATTGGGAAAGTAGTAGACAAAAAGTGTTGTTTCCAAACATAGATATCCCTATTTCATATACTAAAATAAGTGTTTTTTATCAAGGATAGATAAGAATTTTTAGTTATTCAAATCTTTTATAATGGCTTCGATCTAGACGACATCAGGGTGGTATAAAGGATAGGATTGTATAGAAGAAATCATCATTTTAAGAGTGTATAATCTAAATAAAAGTAAAACCGAAAAACTAATTGGAAGATACTTAAATAAATTGTTCTGGAGTAGGTATATTGAACGTAGAGAAAAGTGACTAAATTTATGCTTAAATTACATACTAATTAAATAATTTTTCTGAAATATTTTTTCATAAATATCTTTACTAAACATATATAACTGAGCTGGTTTTTTAGATACGCCAACTTGTTTTTCATCTAAAGGAATAATGTATTTTTTGTTAATTAGTTTTCTTCTAAAGTTACGGTTATCAATTTCTATGTCTAAAATAGATTGATATACATCTTGCACATCATTTATAGTAAATTTATCAGGTAACAATTCAAAAATGATCGGTTCAGAAAGACATTTAATTTTTAAATCATCGTAGGCTTCTTTTATAATTTGTTTATGATCAAATCCTAATTTGGGTAATTCTCGAACTGGAAACCATTTTGCTTTATGTTTATTATTTTTTAAATTAACATCTTCGGTTTTTAATAAAAAATAATAGGCAATTGTGATTGTTCTCAAATTAAATTCTTCAATTTTAACCCAAGGAAGATCTTTTTCATCCATTAAACGTTTTGGGTTTCCAAATGCTTTAAATTGTTTTTTATAAATATTAGTTAACCCTGTTAATTCTTTTAAAACTCTAGCCGCAGATTCATCTAAAGTTTCGTTTTCATAAATATGTAAACCTGTTAATACGTAATCATCTGCAAGTATTTCAGAATTATCTTTAGATTCTAAATATCTTTTTATCAATAATATGTTTAGTGATTTTGTATTCGTATCATAACCAAATACAACACAATCTACAGATATGTTCCTTATAATATTATTTTCCATGTTTTTTAGGTAATTCTGTTTTATTAACGTCAAATATACGTTAAATATACATGTGTTCAATATTATCTAAAATATGCTTGAGATGTTAAATTACCATATAATTAGAATATAATTAATGTATTTTATTGTTTTTATGAATATTCAATTTTAATTTTATACATTTGAATTTTAAACGTCATTATTACGCTTAATTAAAGTTGCTAGTCAAGAATATAAAACTAAAACCATGTTTAAACCTTTTATACCACCAATTGCTTACGACGATGCCAAAAAGCAAGCCATAGAAATCCTTAATCAGATGACCATAGATGAGAAAATCTCAATCATAGGTGGTTATAACATGTTTTATACAAAAGGGTTCGAAAAGTTTAATATACCAGCGATGTATTTATCCGACGCAACACAAGGCGTTAACATTAGACCAGAGCTTCCTAATCAGCTCGAAAAATCAGTTGCTTTTCCAAGCCCTATTGCCTTAACAAGTTCATGGAATACAGAGCTATCAAATAGTTACGCCAAGTCTATTGGTGAAGAATGTAGAGCTGGTGAAATAGCAATTTTGTTAGGACCAGGAATGAACATTTACAGAATATCTCAAAACGGTAGAAACTTTGAATACTTTGGTGAAGACCCATATTTGGCTGCACGTATGGTAGAAAATTATGTAGTAGGTATGCAAGAAACAGGTACAATAGCTACTTTAAAGCATTTTATTGCCAATAATACAGACTACAAAAGAAGAACATCCAATTCTATAGTTGATGATAGAACATTACGCGAAATTTATATGCCAGCTTTTGAAGCAGGAGTTAATGCGGGTGCCATGGCAGTTATGACTTCCTATAATTTAGTAAATGCTGAATATGCAGGCCAAAGCAAAGATTTAATCACAGGTCTTTTACGTGAGAATTTAGGTTTTAAATGGTTAGTAATGAGTGATTGGTGGTCTGTTTGGGATGCAGAAAAAGTTATTAAATCTGGACTGGACCTTGATATGCCTGGAGAACCTAGAGAAGAGTATCCTGATTATACGAAGAAGGATGAATTCTTTTTACGTTCTTCTGCAAAATCGCTTCTTGAAGTAGGTAAGGTTGAAGAAGCTGATATTGATAAAATGGTAACTAATATCCTAACCACACAAATAGCGATGGGTTTTCTTCAACGTCCCATAAAAGATACTAGCTATTTTGAAAATTTTGATGATCATATTGAAGTTGCTCTGCAAACAGCTCGAGAAAGTATGGTCCTTCTTAAAAACAATAATGTTTTACCAATACCTAAATCATCAAATAGTTCAATTTTACTTACTGGAGAATACTCCGATAAAATTCCTTGTGGCGGTGGTGCTGCTGAAGTTAAAGGTTATGATAATGTAACCATGCTTACTGCACTTAAAGAGGTATATGGAAGTAAAGTTACTTACTTGGAAAATCCAGATAATCAATCTATAAAAAACGCTGATTATGTAATATATAGTGCTGGGACATATGATTCTGAAGGCTGGGATAAATCGTTTGACTTTCCAGAAACCGTTAACAAAAAAATAAAAAATATAGCATCATTAAACAAGAATACTATAGTAGCGGTTAGCTCTGGTAGCGGTATGAATATGACCGAATGGAACGATGATATTGCAGGTTTAATTTACAGTTGGTATCCAGGACAGATTGGTTTTAAAGCTTTTGCTGAAATAGTAGCAGGTATTACCAATCCATCAGGAAAATTACCGATTACTATAGAAAAAACATTTAAAGATTCGCCAGGTAGTGATTATATCCCTGAAGGGAAAGAGTTGTATACAGGTTGGCAAGAAGATCATGTAATTACAGACCCAATAATTGATGTAAAATATGATGAAGGTGTTTTTGTGGGGTATAGATGGTATGAAAACAAAAATATTGAGCCACTTTATGCTTTCGGTTTTGGTTTATCTTACACAAGTTATGAATATAGTAATTTAAAGATAGAACAGAAGTCTATAAAAGCAGGAGCATCTCTCAATTTTACAATTGATATTAAAAATACAGGCGCAATAGATGGACAAGAAATAGTCCAAATATATGTTCGAGATATAGCATCTTCTGTAGAACGTCCTTTAAAAGAGTTGAAAGATTTTCAGAAAATACAATTAAATACAGGAGCTAAAAAAACTTTGCATTTTACAATAACGGAAAGAGACTTTGCATTTTGGGACGTAAAAACAGAAAATTGGCTAGTTGAACCAGGACAATTTGAGATACTGGTAGGATCTGCTTCTAATAAAATTTTAGAAAAAGGTCTACTTGAAATAGTCCAATAACAACTAAATAATTATGAGCAAAAGAATTTCAATTAAGGAGAAAATAGGTTACGGATTAGGAGATGCAGCAGCTAATATTGGATGGCGAGGCGTAGGAACATTTTTATTTATATTCTACACTGATGTGTTTGGTTTAGATCCAGTAACCGTTGGTGTACTGTTTTTAACAGCGCGTTTTAGCGATGGTATTAGTGATATACTGATGGGGGTTATTGGTGATCGTACCAAATCAAAATATGGTAAATTTAGACCATGGATTCTCTGGACGGCTATTCCTTTAGCTATAAGTTTAGTGCTACTTTTTTCTAGCCCAGAATTTAGTGACTCTGGAAAAATTATTTATGCGTACATCACATATCTATTTTTTACACTTATGTACACAGCTAATAACATACCATATGGTGCGTTGATGGCAGTGATGTCGAGTGATGATAAAGAACGCACTAGTATTGGGTCGTATAGAATGGTAGGTTCCTTTGGAGGAGGAATTCTTGTTCAGGGAGCACTGCTCTTTCTTATTGCCTATTTCGGAAATGTTGATCCTTCGATAGAAATCTCAAAATTGGAGAACAACACGTATCAAGTTGAAATTGCTGCCACAAGAGATGTAGATAACGTTAACGTTAAAACGGAAGACGGAATCGCCACTTTTACATGGAATAATAATCCAGATTTGAAAGATGAACCTACCGTTGGTAAGAGCTTCGACATGGAATCTGGAAAAACATATTCCTTTATAGTGGCAGGAGAATCTAATTTAACTACTGAAAATCTGAGAATCATTGATCAAAAAAGAGGTTATAGCTATTCTATCCGTATCATGTCAGTTGTACTTGCGCTTTTAATGATTGTCACCTTTTTTGCTACAAGAGAACGCGTACTACCTCTAAAAGATCAAGAAACTAATTTAAAACAAGATTTTAAGGATTTGCTCAGCAATAGACCGTGGTGGACATTACTTATTACGGCGTTATTTTCAAGTTCTTATAACGCCATTAAACAAGGTATTGTCATTATCTATTTTACCCATTATTTACAAAATCAATTATTAGCGGCATCTTATCTTGTAGGCTTAATGTTGGTCTCTATTATAGGTGCGATTTTAATGACTCCATTAAGTAATAAATACGGGAAACGTAAAATGTTTATTTATTCTTTGTTTATTTCTGGGGCTGTTATATCGCTACTAATATTCTGCGATTCAAGTGCTATTGTTGCAATTTTCACAATTGGGTTACTTTCAGAACTCATAGGAGCTTTCTTTTCTAGTTTAACCTTTGTAATGTTAGGTGATGTTGCAGATTATTCGGAATGGAAAAATAACCGAAGAGCCACAGGGCTTGTTTACTCTGCTGGATCTACTGCAACTAAATTTGGAGGAGGTATTGCGGGTGCTATCATTGGAGTAATTCTGGGTGCCTTTCACTATAATGGTCAGGATGCTGCTTCTATTGAAGGCGCAATTCCTGGTATAAAAATGCTAATGAGTTGGGTGCCTGGTATTATTGCTTTAATTGGTGCAGGCATTATGCTATTTTATCCTCTAACTAAGAAAAAAATGAGTGAAATAACGTCTGATTTAGAACAAAGACGAATTACAGCTGCAGCTGCAACCCCTGATTAAAAGATTGGTAAATCTGAGTTTTAAATAAAAAATAACAACTCTAGTTATTTAAAAAAAAATTAAGTAGTTTTAAATAAAAATAGAATACCTATAAAGAGCATAGCTTTTAAAATGTTACTTTTCATATAGGTATTCGTTAGTTTCAATATGTAACGAATAATGCTCATTCAAGCCATGAGAAATAAAGGTGTTAGCTTATCTTTATTCATGGGTAGCGCTTGGTCTTTTGTTAGATATAAAACAATTTATAGCCAAGGAGCTAGAAATGTAATGAACATTGAAGTAACCCTTAATAATGATGTTAACTTAGGTAACTATAATTTGTCTAGTAGTAGTTACATCTATTTGGAATCCAGCAAAAGAGAAAACCATACGTCGAGTAGATTTTACTACTTATTAATAACCAATAAACTAACTACATAAATATAATATTTTAAACTTTTAATAATGAAAATAATAAACATAAACTTCGTTTTAAAACAAATCCTTAAACCCTTATTTGTTTTAACATTATTTTTTAATCTGTCTAGTTGTGTAGATCAAACAGCTACCACCAAAACAGATATAAATAGTGTAAAAGAGACCCATTTAAAAATTGAAAGTGCATTAGATTTAACAGGTAAAAAAATAGGATATTGTGGTCCTTCGTTAAATGCACCGTATTATCAAGCATTATTGCAAAGTATAGAAACAGCTGCAGAAAATAATGGGATGATTTTCTTCTCTGCGGATGGTCAAGATGACATTAACAAACAAATAGCAGCTGTAGAAGATTTAATTACAAAAGGTATTGATGCATTATTATTAAATCCAAAAGATCCAGATGCTTTAGTTGGTGTTACAAATATGGCTTCAAAAGCAGGAATTCCAGTATTCATAATTGATAGTTCAATAAATCCATCGGCAAATTATGTTACAACGATTCAGTCTAATAATTTGGTAAACGGGGAATTAGCAGGCGCATGGCTTGTTCAAAAAATGGGAAATACGAAAATGAATATTGCTTTATTAAGCGGTAATGCAGGAAACCCTGTGGGAAGAACTCGTAAACAAGGTTTATTACAAGGTATTACTGAAGAGCAATTAAGAACGCAAGGAAAAATTGATTTAAATATAAAAACACAAGCATATACAGAATGGTCGTATGCTGGTGGTTTAAAAGCGATGGAAGATATTTTAGTAGCACATCCAGATATTAATGTGGTAATTACAGAATCTGATGTATGTGTGTTAGGAGCAATTAAAGCGATTGCGCAAGCTGGCAAAACCGATGATATTTTAATTATTGCTGGTGCTGATGGACAAAAAGAAGCGATTAAATATATTATGGATACCGATTTTTACGGGTGTACAGCGATTAATAGCCCTGTTCAAATTGGTGAAAATGCTGTAGAATATGCAATACAATATCTGAATGGAAAAAGAGATTTTAAGAAAACTTCCTATACGGCACCCTTATTAATTACAAAAGAAAATGCGGCTAAATATTACAACGCTAAAGCTATATTTTAATCTATAAAATTCATTGATATGAAAAATTCAGATAGTGAGTACAGATTAGAAATGACTGGAATTTCCAAAAATTTTGGGGTAATTTCGGTGCTTGAAAATGTGAATTTAAAAGTAAAGCCCGGTGAAATCCATGCTTTACTTGGTGAAAATGGAGCAGGGAAGTCTACATTGGTAAAAATTCTTAGTGGAGTGCATCAAAAAGATGCTGGAAAAGTAATTTTAGATGGTGAAGAGATAAACCCTAAAAACACACACGATGCACAGGTATTGGGTATTAGCGTTGTATATCAAGAATTATCTTTAGTAAATGATTTATCTGTTGCAGAAAATATTTATCTACATAAACTAGGCGCTAGTAAATTTTGGATGAACTGGAAAGGAATGACTAAAGATGCACAAGAATTAATTGATTCTTTAGGTTTTGATATTGATGCATCGGCCATTGTTCGTGATTTAAGTATTGTTCAAAAACAAGTAGTGGAAATAGCAAAAGCACTTTCTGAAGAGACCAAAATATTAGTTTTAGATGAACCAACCACGGTTTTCGACCCAACGGATACTAAAAAGTTATTCGACAACCTTTTTAAACTTAGAGATAAAGGTATTTCTATTATTTATATCTCACATCATTTAGATGAAATTTTCAAAATAGCGGATTCAGTAACGGTACTTAGAGACGGTGTAGATACAGGAAGTATGGCTGTTTCAGGCACAAATACAGATGGCGTAATTCGTTTGATGATTGGTAGAGAATTGAAAGATTTATATCCAACTCGTGATGTTCAAATAGGCGAAGTTCCCGTTTTAGAAGTTAAAGATTTAAAGGCAAAAGATACTATAGTGCACGATATTTCTTTTTCTGTGCGCCCTGGTGAAGTTTTAGGAATTGCTGGTCTCGGTGGAAGCGGAAGAACAGAAACGGCAAAGCTTGTTTTTGGAGCACATAAAAAGAAATCGGGTACTTTGATTTTAGATGGTAAGGAAATAAAAACCATGACGCCAGTATGTGCTGTTGGCCACCAAATTGGTTTTGTTTCCGAAGACAGAAAAGAAGAAGGTGTGTTTTTACCACTTTCAATTAGACGAAATATAAGTGTTACCGATTTTACAGGTATTTCAGGAAAACTAGGTTTTATTAATACGGATACTGAATATAAAAATGTTTTAGGTTTAATTGAAAAATTAAGTATAAAAACACTAAGCTCAGAAGTGGATGTTAAAAACCTAAGTGGTGGAAATCAACAAAAAGTAGCTTTAGCAAAATGGTTAAGCATCGATAGTAAAGTTATTTTTATTGACGAACCTACGCGAGGAGTTGATGTAGGTGCAAAAATTGAAATTTATAATCTTATAAACGAAGTCGCTAAAAAGGGTGTTGGAGTAGTGGTTATCTCTTCTGATATGCCAGAAATTATGGGGATTGCAGACCGTATTTTGGTCATGTATGAAGGTACATTCTATGGAGAATTAACTAAAGAAGAATTCTCTGAAGAAAACATTTTGCGCTATTCTATTGGCAAATCATTAAAACAAGTAGTCTAAAACTTTTAAAAGAAAAATAAAATCATGGCATTCACAATAAAACAACAACTAAGTAGCCCAGCGGGAGTGCTTAAGTTTCTTGTAAAGTACAATACAATATTTATTTTCATATTGTTACTCGTTTTTTCAGCATTAATTTCCGATGTGTTTTTCACGTCAGTAAATCTTTCAAATTTATTAAAACAAGTTTCTGGTATCGGTGTCATTAGTATTGGGATGCTACTTGTAATATTAACTGGAGGTATCGATTTGTCTTTAGGGTCTATGGTTGCCTTACTTGCGGTAACCTTTGCGATATTGGTGAATGTGGTGATTTTACCTGTGGCTATTGTATTAACCATTATTATAGGTTTTGCATTGGGTTCTGTGTCAGGTTATTTGGTGGCATATCAAAGAATGGCTCCTTTTGTAGCAACCTTAGCTTTAATGACCATTGCTAGAGGTTTAGGGTTTATCTATTCAAAAGGATCTCCAATTACTTTTAAAACACCAGGAGGCGAATTCATGTCTAACTTTGCAAATAATGCAACCATAGGTATTCCTAACATAGCTATCGTATTCTTTTTAATTGTGATTTTAGCAACGATATTGTTGCGTTACAATGTATTTGGAAGATTAATTATAGCTATTGGTAGTAACGAAGAAGCCTCTCGTTTATCGGGTATAAAAGTTAATAAATACAAGTTTTTAGTGTATGCAATTTCGGGTGCTTTGGCTGCAACAGCAGCAGTTATTGTAGCTTCTAGAACTAATTTAGGGTCGCCAAATATGGGAATGGCTTGGGAGCTAGATGCCATTGCTGCCGTGGTTATTGGTGGCGCAAGTTTAAACGGAGGTAAAGGAAGTGCTATAAATACATTAATGGGTGTGCTCATTTTAGGATTAATTGGTAACATATTAAACTTACTAAATGTACCCTCATATCCGCAACAAGTTGTAAAAGGTGCAATAATCATTTTTGCTGTTTTACTTCAAAGATTTGAAAGCAAATAAAATTAAATTCTTAAATGAAAAATTTAAAACTAAATAACGGGAACCTATCTGCTATTTCAGAAAGGATTTCTACTCCAAAATACAATAGGTCTATTATTAAAACAGGAATTATTCATATTGGTATTGGTGGTTTTCATAGAGCGCATGAAGCGTTTTATACAGATCAATTATTACAAGATGAGACTGTAAAAGATTGGGGAATTTGTGGTGTTGCTTTATTAGAGTTTGATACCAAAATCTACAATACATTAAAGGAACAAGATGGTTTATACACTTTAATTGTTAAAGAATTAGATGGTACTTTAACCAAAAGGGTGATTGGTTCTATAGTAGAGATGCTATATGCACCTGAAAATCCGATGAGGGTGATTGAAAAAATGGCAAGGCCAGATGTTAAAATTATCAGTTTAACAATTACAGAAGGTGGTTATAATTATAATGAAGCAACAGGTGAATTTAATTTTGAAAACACTGCGATTCAACATGATTTAGAAAATCCACAAGCTCCAAAAACAATTTTTGGTTACTTAACGCAAGCTTTAAAAATGCGTAAAGAAAAAGGATTAAAAGGAATTACCATTCAATCTTGTGATAATATTCAAGGAAACGGGCACATGATTGAAAAAATGTTATTGAGTTATGTAAAAGTAGCTGAACCGACATTAGTTTCATGGATAAAAGAAAATGTGTCTTTTCCGAATGCAATGGTAGATAGAATTACGCCTGCAACAAGTCCTTCAGATATTTCAAGTTTAAAAGAAATATCTTGTATTGATGATGCTTGGCCAGTGGTATGCGAGCCTTTTAAACAATGGGTTATAGAAGATAATTTTATTGCAGGAAGACCTGCTTGGGAAACTGTAGGTGCTCAATTTGTTGATGATGTTGTTCCATTTGAAAAAATGAAATTAAGTTTATTAAATGCAGGACATTCTGTATTAGGTATTCTTGGTGCTTTGTTAGGTTATGACACAATTGATGAAGCTATAAATAACCAAAATATTAGCACCTTTTTAAATAACTATATGGATGTGGAAGTAACTCCAACTTTAGGCGATTTAGAAGGTATTAATCTTGAGAATTACAAAAAGTCACTATTAGAAAGGTTTGGAAACATAAATATTAAAGATCAAATTGATCGAATTTGTTCTGAAACATCTGCAAAATTTCCAATCTTTATTTTACCTACCATTAATACACAATTAGAAAATAAAAGAGCTATAAGACTGGCCGCTTTTGTAACTGCAGCTTGGGCAATTTATAATTTAGGGTTAGATGAAAACGGAAAGTTCTTAAATATAAAAGATGCAATGATAGATGTGTTGCATAAAAAAGCAATGAAGGCAACGAATAAACCCCAATTATTTTTAGAAATTGAAACAGTGTTTGGTGGTCTAAAAGCATCCGAAGTTTTTGTAAAAGCGTATACAAATGCCTATCAAAATATCATCAAAAACGGTGTAGAAAAAGGCATAACAGATCTTAATAATACTATTTTAAATAAAATATAGATGAGCAGTATAACTTGTTTTGGAGAAGTTTTATGGGATGAATTCCCTGAGCATAAAAAAATTGGAGGAGCCCCTTTAAATGTTGCTGTCCGTTTAAACTCTCTTGGTAATGATGTTTCAATCATAAGTAGCATAGGAGAAGATATAAATGGCATAGAGATTTTTGAATTTATCAAAAAAAATGATATTAATGTTGATGGAATTCAAGTAGACGAAAAACTAAAAACAGGAACCGTAAAGGTGGTTTTGAATGCAAAAGGATCGGCGTCTTATGACATTATGTTTCCAAGAGCTTGGGATAATATTCGGTTAACGGATACTTCTATAAGAATTGTAAAATCTTCAGATGCATTTGTCTTTGGTAGTTTAATAGCAAGGAATGAAACTTCTAAAGAAACCCTTTATGAGTTGCTTAAAACAGCAAAATATAAAATTTTTGATGTTAATTTAAGAGCTCCTTATTATACGAAAGAGGTTCTGGTAAATTTAATGAATCAAGCAGATTTTATAAAATTTAATGATGACGAAATTTTTGAAATAAGTGATATGTTTGACTCAAGGACATCTTCATTAGAACAAACAATTCTTTTTATAGCGGAACAAACAAATACTAAAACGATTTGCGTTACTAAAGGCGATGATGGAGCTATTTTATTTGTTGAAGGTAAATTTTATTACAATAGCGGATACCCTATAAATGTTGCCGATACTGTTGGTGCAGGAGATTCTTTTTTAGCTTCTTTAATAAATAAGTTGTTAAATAAAGAAAATCCACAAATATCTATTAACTATGCTTCTGCTGTGGGGGCTATCGTTGCGAGTAAAGTAGGAGCGAACCCAATTATTTCTAACCAGGAAATAGCGCAAATATTAAATTATGATTGATTTTGACTGAATAAATAAAATGATTGATTGTTTATTTAAGGTAATTTTCTAGTTCGAATGTTACTTATAATAACATGCTCTAAAAATAGTTTTAACAATTTTCAATATTAGATGGTAAACCATTCTTAGCATACTCTGGTTATAAATTTTAACAAATTCCTTTTTAAATTTTTTTTCTAGGCTCAGTGCTCTTCGT
>TARA_B110000116_G_scaffold272349_1_pt1 | contig 12730 bp, 12 predicted proteins | sample TARA_B110000116 | Tara Oceans TARA_B110000116 (sample SAMEA4397355) | marine metagenome | biome: Polar Biome; feature: [ZZZ] marine water layer (ENVO:01000295); material: water (ENVO:00002006), including particulate matter (ENVO:01000060) such as... | depth 199 m
AAATGGAACTTATACTTCTGCAAATGGTGACAAATATGTAGGTGAATGGAAAGATGATAAATATCACGGAAAGGGAACTTTTACTTTTCCAGATGGTAGTCGATATGAAGGTCCTTGGGTAGAAGGAGAATTCAAAGGAGATTTTTGACTAGGTAAAAACTAGGAAATCCACTCAAAATGAATCTGTCCTCATATTGTCAAGTATCTACAGGTGTTATAAGAGGTGATTTTGCCCTATACTTGTAAGTGGGAGTGATATTTAATTAAATTTTAAAAATTTATTTTGTTTCTTTGGCAATATTTAGCAATACCCTTAGGGCTTTTGAAACATTTCTTTTACTGTATAAATCTTGATAATAAATAAATATTACCCTTTCATTCCTGAATAATGCCATTATATAATTCAAACTTTCCGGGTCTAAATTTATGATTGTACTTTCTTCATCTTTACATTTGTAAATTGGATCTTTTAGAACCCATATAAATGCAACTTTATCATTCCATATTATATTATCCAAGTCTGCATCAAAAGATATTTCGGCATCACATAGATTTTTCTCTATCCACATATCAGCTTTTTTGATTCTTTTTGCTTTGATATCACGTATCATCATACTAGCCAAGGTCTTTTGTGAATCTAGTGGACGATATGTAACTTTTTCTTTTAACACGTGAATGCGACCCCATGGATATCTATATTTTAATTCTTTATCTAGTTTGCTACATAAGGTGAATGATAATTTTACGATGTGGTTACTATTAGATTCATCTATCCTTTTCTGTAATGTACGTAAACGAGTTTTACGTGGTTCCAAATCGCTGTCTATGCAATATTCACTGGGTAAAGTAAATTGTATTTTATTACCACGTGCATAAAAAGGAATTTTTTCATTTGACCAGGCAGAATAACAGAAAGTAACTAATATAATTATGAATAAGTACTTCATTCATTATAAAGTTTATCAAACTTACAAATAAATTAATACTCCACTCAGTTAAATGCCTATGAATAAGGACACGAAATACAATTGGACCATAATATATTTATCAATAAGGTCAGGTACTAGTTTTTTAATAATTATGGACCTACAATGTCCAGATAAGTACCCTAAAACATTGACTTTTTTTTAAATTTGGGTAGCTTTATCATATGGAAGCAAAAATAGTTCAGAAAGCACCTTTTCCAGTTGAAGTTGAAAGTGGTAAGACATATTATTATTGCACATGTGGGCTTAGTGAAAATCAACCTTTTTGTAATGGTTCCCATAAAGGTACAGACTTCTCTCCTGTAAAATTTGAAGCACAAGAAAGTAAAAAAGTTTATTTTTGTGGATGCAAGAATACTTCAAATGATGCTTTATGTGACGGTTCTCATAAAAAACTCTAACCTCTAATATTCTACAGGCACAGGGTCAACACTTCTCCACATATACCATGTTGCGACACTGCAATATGGACTCCACCTTTTCTTAAATTTATCAAGATCTTTTGTTGATGGAGGGTAAGTTGTTATATAGTTTTTTGATATTGCCTTTAATAGCCCTATATCTTGGACAGGAAACAGATTCTGCCTATTCTGATTAAATATTAAGAACATCTCGGCAGTCCACCTACCTATACCTTTGTTTTCACATAGGTAGGATATGGCTTCTTCATCATCCAAATTTTTTAATTTTGAAGCTTTAAAACTATTATTTAAAAATTTTACTGAGAGAAGTTTTATATATTCAGTCTTTTGTCTTGTTAATCCGCAATCAAGAATATCCTGCTTAGTTAAGGAATCTATATTCTTAGGAGAGACTCTTTTACACTTTTTAACTAATTTCTTCCATACAGAGTCAGCTGATTGAACAGATATCTGTTGACCTACTATTGATTTAGATAGTGAAAAAAAAGGATTCTTCCTGCTTTTAAGATGGCCTTGGTGTGAGCTAATAATCTTCCCAAGTCTCTTATCCTTATTGGATAAATATTCCTTTGCTTCTGACCAGTAAAAGGGTTTTTCCATATATATAATTCTAGCTAACTAATTTTAAAAGTTTATATTTTTTTTTATCTTCTTAAGCTTAATGTTCTTTTATTTGTAGTATAATAGTCAAGAATTGAGATGAAAAGGTTTCAAGTGATATAATTGAAAAGGATACATGGATTCACAACTTGGAATTATGGACTAAAGGCAAAAGTAATGCTAAGTCTAAATTTTTTAAAATATTCTGTTTTATTAAAGAGGGAGACTAAAAGAAGAAAATGAACAACTTATCTAACTCTACTAATAGGATTCTAATTAAAATATTAATATTTGTTTGGACATTGTGGGTCCTAGCTCCAGTGCTAAATTCGGGATTTGTAGGTGATGATGCTTACAACTCTCTTATTAATGGTCTTTTAATTTCAACAGGCATCCCTCAATGGGAGCATACGTTTACTGAGATTTTTTCGTGGGCAACACAGGCAGGGAGAATATTCCCCTTTATGTGGATTTATTTACACGGTTTATATTCAATTACCCAAGACCTTGTACTTATCAAAGTAGTAACTTTACTAATAATATCCTTAGATTTATTTCTTTTCTTTAAAATAGTTAAATCTTTAACTAAAAATGAAGATTTCTCATATCTGTGTACATTCATTCTCCCACTTTTTTTTCAGTTTCGTTGGTTCCATGATCCTATTTTGAGCTTTACTTTTTTAATGCCAATGATGTGTTTGTTTTTCTTTTCTTCAACACTTTACCTCATTGCTTATCTGAAAAATGGTAAAAGATATTTTTTAGTACTCTCAACTCTGATATATTTACTTGCCCTTCTAACTTATGAAATTACCTATTCATTTCTTTTTGTTTATATAGGAATAATACTATTTAATGTTGAAAGAAAAAGAGGTGTGAAGTTTATTCTTTATGTTGGATTTCTAACTTTAATTCATATTGCATCATCTAAATATCTTGTAAATTTAAGGATAGCGGAGCACGGTGTCTCAACTTACCCTGGTTCTCTATTCAACCTTGATATAATGAAAGCTATTGAGGCTTTCTATATACAACTTACGGCTACCATCCCATTATCATGGAAATTCGCTTTTGCTCCTTTCCATCAAAAATTTTATCATATTAGTTTAGAGAATATAGTTATCTATTCAGTTTTTGCAACTTTATTTTCTAAGGCTATATCAAGATTTGACTACTCTTTGATTGATAAAAAGAATCTATATAAATGCATGGCTTTTTCTTTCTTTGCTTTTACAGGTCCTGCCTTAGCTATGGCTCTTTCTGGTCATCAGCAAGAACTTTTAGATGCTGGTTTTGGCTATGCATATACCCCTGTGTTTATTCAATACTTTGGTTTAGCTGTGTTTACAATAATGCTACTTCTATTTATTAAGAATAAATTTCCTAATTATAAAAAAATAGTATTTCTATTTATATGGCTATTAATATTTAGTATTGGAACAATAACTCGTGAAGAGAATATGTTGATTGTAGAAAAATCTAATCAGTTTTATAAATATCCAAGAGATATATTAGGTGCTTCACTAGATGAAGGCTTGCTTGATGGTATTACAGAGGAGGACTTAATTCTAAGGTTTATGAGATATCCTTCCGATTATTACACTTTTTATAATCAAAAGACTGGAAAAAACCTTAATGTTTGTGGTTTTAATATTCCGCATCAATTTCCTATTTGTCTTAAGGACTTTGAGGGATACTCTACAGTTGAAGCAGAGAATCCGCTAACTTTGAAAAAAAAATCTTCCGGAAAGACTTATGGAATTAGCTATTTTCTTGGAAAAAATTATATTACCGGTTCTGTGTTAATCGCAAAAATTGATCAAATTACTTTGGTAAATGGACTCCCGATGCAAGTTACATTTCGTGACTATAAGATTTTCAATTATCTAGATAAGAAAATTACTAAATTTTCATCTGCTAGAAAGCATGATTTCCTGAAGCTTATTCCTCATGAGTTAGACAGAGATAGGGAAGAGTTTGATTTAGATTACTCAATAACATCTGAAGTGTCTGTTGCCTATAAAGGATTTCATTTAGAAGATAGAAGTTCAAGTCGGGATGAATACTTGAGATGGTCCTCAGGAAAGTCTGAGATAGTTCTAATGAATACTTCTGACTCTAATATTTTGGTTAGGATTGACATGGTGTTAATTAGGCCTAAGAATGCTAACGGTGACGGTCTAGCTTCAATTTTATTATCTTATGGAGACAAGGTGATGAATTATGATGTCGATTTTCGTAAGGAAATAAGTTTAAACATTAATGTAAAACCTGGATTAAATAATTTAAAAGTTACTTGTGATTCACCTTTCATTGAAAATGGCGATCCAAGGAAAATAGTTTTTGGCATAGGTAACTATAAAGTTCTTCAAATCTAAAATATAATCTATACATGAATGATAAAACCATAGTCCTTACGCCAGCATATGAAGATTCCGAGTCATTAAAAATATTGGTTGATGTGTTATATAGACAATTAAAGAAAATCTTTATTTGATAGTAATGGACGATTGATGAATTTTGGCAACTTCATGGTTATAAATAAAATAGGTTTAGATGCTATTATAAATACAAAAACCTCTCAAATTCATTCAGCCTCATCTCTTATGTCTTCTGGAGTAAGTTATTCTACTGTTCCTCAAGATAGGGGAAAAAGATATAGAGGTAAAAGTAAAATGAACTTTTCTAGTCTTACTAATCATGGATTAAATAGCTTCTTGGTTTGTAAAGATAGAATATGCGCAAGACTATTTGTTCTATGGCTACTTGTAGGCCTTGGTATGAGTTTTGGTGTCTCTCAAATGACATATCCAAAAATTTTGCTAATTCTTTTTGGAATTTTTCTCCAACTCAAATTCGTTACAACGGTGACTCTAGCCAATCGTAAAATTAAAAATCTTGTTTCATTTAACATAAATTAGTTATATTTTAAATGGTGATGCCTTCTGATAAATTAGCAATTTTTTGGTTTAGACAAGATCTGCGTATTTCAGATAACCCAGCTTTAACTAAATCTCTAAGTTTCGATAAAGTCCTTCCTATATATATATTGGATGACATAAATAGTAAAGATTATGCTATGGGTGCAGCAAGCCGCTGGTGGCTCCACAACTCTTTAGCGAGCTTAAAGAAGAATTTAAAAAATAGTTTATCACTTTATATTGGAGACCCTCTAGAGATATTAAAAGAATTAACTATAAAGTTTAATGTTGATAGTATTTTTTGGAATAGAACCTATGAGCCGTGGAGAATTAAACGAGATAAAATAATTAAATCAAAATTTTTAGATGAAGGGATAAATATCGAGACCTTTAATGCATCTTTGCTTTGGGAACCTTGGGACATACTAAAATCTGACGGTACTCCATATAAGGTTTTCACTCCTTTTTTCAGGCGTGGATGTCTAAATGCCCCAGAGCCTAGAAAGCCCTTAGCAGCTCCAAAATTAAAATCTTTAATTTTTGATGATAAGAGCTCTTCGTCCTTAGAGGACTTAAGTTTGATTCCTAAAATTAAATGGTACAGCGAAATGGATTCACTATGGAAGCCTGGAGAGCAGGGGGCCAGGGAAAAGCTTGATTACTTCATTGAGAATGGTCTCTCAGGCTATAAAGAGGGTCGAAACTTTCCATCAAAGAATAATGTATCTCAACTGTCTCCTTATGTGCATTATGGTGAAATATCTCCTAATCAGGTCTGGCACAAAGCACAACTTAAAAGAAATGTTTCTGATATTAAGAATGATCTTGAACATTTTTTAAGTGAACTAGGGTGGAGAGAGTTTTCTTACAATCTCCTTTATCACTTTCCTTCTTTACCTAAGGAGAATTTACAAAAAAAGTTTGATAAGTTTCCTTGGACTGACAATATGGCTTTGTTTGATAAATGGAAAAAAGGGATAACGGGATATCCGATTGTTGATGCAGGGATGAGGGAGTTGTGGCAGACCGGATATATGCATAATAGAGTTAGAATGATAGTTGGATCCTTTTTAGTGAAGAACCTCTTGTTGGATTGGCGTAAGGGTGAAAGATGGTTCTGGGACTGCTTGATTGACGCAGATTTAGCTTCAAACAGTGCTAGTTGGCAATGGGTTGCCGGTTCTGGAGCGGACGCAGCCCCTTATTTTAGAATTTTTAATCCTGTTACACAAGGGAACAGGTTTGATCCCGATGGAGATTATATTAGGAAATATGTCCCAGAATTAGATAATCTGCCAAACAAGTTTATCTCTAGTCCATGGGAGGCTCCGATGGAAGTCTTAGAGTCCTCCAATGTTATACTTGGAGTCAACTATCCTTATCCTATAGTGAACTTGAAGGAGTCAAGAGAAAAGGCTTTAAGCGCATTTTCAACAGTTAGAATTAAATCTTAACCAGTAAAGCTAATGTGGTATATTGAAATATGCGAAGCTTTATTAAAAAGTATAGTGATGCTATATTTTGCCTTCTTGCACCCTTAATAGCCGTATTACTTTCTAAGTATATAGCGGGCGAATATTTTCTAGACTATGTTTTGCCCAACAATTCAGATTCACAGATAGAAATTGCATATTTAAAATTATATGTGCAAGGATTGACTAGTCATATTTTTGATAATCCTCTTATGGGGGCTCCTTTAGTAGCGGATATGCATTATTGGCCATGGCGGAATATTGGGATAGGTCTTTACTATATTATTATTAGTTTGTTTGAAGAAGATATTTTTCAGATATACAGAATCTTTTACTACTCCTTGTTCCCCCTATCGGCGTTATCAATGTTCTTGTCTTTGAGGTACTTCCTTAAGCTCCCTAGTCTTATTTCATTAGGTATAGGCTTGGTTTACGCCTTTATGCCATTCATGTTTACTCACAATATTCAACATGCTACGGTTTTGATTAGTGTTATATCAACCCCACTAGTCTTGGGATCAATATTTTATTTAAATTTTAAGAAAATAGCAGACAATACCCTTATAAATTTATTAAAAACTAAGTCGGTTTTATTTATCAGTCTAATCTTATTTGTTGGCGCAACTTTAAGTATGTTCAGCTCCTTTTACTCATTAATTCTCTTACTCTTCCTGTTAATTAGAGAGGCTATTTCTTCTGACAGAGATAGAGTAAAGATAAAAATAGTATCCATCTTGATTATGGTTAATTTATTAGCAATTTTATTTAACATATTCCCTCATTTAATTTTTAGAATTGATTCTCATTTTACATTCAAATATATGGCAAGAAATTTTATCCATACGACTCTTTATTCAGTTTCTATTGTAGATTTTTTTATTCCAATAAAGAATCATATCTTTGATAGTTTCAAATTCTTTAATCAGCTTTACTCTCAAGGAACTCAAATTAAAGAATTTTTTAATATTTCTTATTTGGGTGTATTCGGGATTATGTCATTTCTTGTTTCAGTAGGATATTTTTTTAAGTCAAATAATATTAGAGACGATTTTAGTAAAAAAATAGGTTTTATTGGAGTATTGTTAGTATTTTTACTGTTAATGTTTGTTAGAGGTGGTTTTATGACCACTTTTTATTTGTATACTGATTTTCTAGCTCTTGGGTCTAACTATAGAATAACACCATGGATTTTCTGTCTTTGTTGGATGAGCGGGGGATTAATATTACATAATCTATACAAGAAAAGCTTTAAAAGTAGATTTCTTATTTCAGAAATTACAGAAGCTTATTTGAAGAGAATCTCAATACTCCTTTTTGTTGTGATTGTTGGGTTTTCCTTGTTGGACATGAGGGGAAGTCGTCCTTATTTTACTCAGAAAAATATTCCTATAGAAGATGAAAGATTAAAGAATGAAAAATTTTTTTTTGTTGAACTTGATAAGATTGTAACAAAAGAAGATGTTATTCTCCAGATTCCTTATGTTTGTTTTCTAGAGACAAAGAACGTGCATGGTACAACTTATCGTAATCTTTGGTCTTATCTTTTGATAAATAAGCCCATAAGATTCTCAAACATTGGATTTCAAGAAGGAACTACATGTAATATTAACAGTCAGCTCAGTTCTATGTCCAGTGACATAAAAGAGATGATTAAATATGCTGTTTATTATGGATACACCGGACTTATGGTTGAAAAAATAGGGTTTATAGATGATGGACTAAGCTTAAAGGAGCGAATGAAAGAAGTGTTTAATCTGGATCCATTGATAGACTTGAATTATTTATATTTTAATATTAATGAGTTAAAAAATAACTTTAGTAGTCTAAGGATTACACCAATCGAAGGTAATGCTCTTAATAAAATCTCAATAATTAATCCAGTTGATCTAGATGAGAGTGAAATAAGTAAGATGGTCCAAATTTTTCCTAGTCCATGTGTTAAAGAAGATGGACTTGATATTATTTATTCTTTGAGGAAGCGCGGGATGTACATGTCTCACGATTGTGAAATAAAAAAATTATATAATAAATCTTTTTTTTATTTTGTAGACGATAGAATCTTTCCTGCCCCTAATGTAGAAATCGAGGGAGGTCTCTTTAGGATAGAGCCAAACTATATTGGCAAGATACTTAGTGTTGCTTTCCCGATGAAACTTAAACCCGGAACTTATAAAGTTATTGTTAAAGATAACAATGGTGCAATCTTGGGTAATAATTTGTTTTCAATTAATATCTCCGAATGGGGTAAAACTTTTAAAGCTGCTACGGAACTTACTTTTATTTTAGAAGGTCCGGTTTCTGGGACTCGACTCAAACCCCTCTGGCTTGATCTTAGGAGTTTAGGTAACTCTAGTGATGGTTTAAGTATAAGGTCGGTTACAGTAAGAAGATTAAAGACTGGTCCTGATTCTTTCATAGAGGAAAGAAACTAATGTCCCAGAGAACTTTTTTATCTATATCAGTTGAGGCTTTGGCAGTTCTTGCATCTCCTTTGATAGCAATTCTGCTAACCGGCTTTATGGTTGGAGAGAATTTCCTTGAATATTCTCTACATTCAGACGCAGCTTGGGAACTTACTTATATAAAACTGTATTCCGAAAATATCTTTAGTAGTATTTATGCTAATCCTAATATGGGCGCACCATTGAATATGACTCCTGATTTTTGGCCCTGGAGGCAGGCAGTGTTAGGGTTGTTTTACTTCTTTATTGGATTATTCAAAAGTGACATTCTTAGTATTTTTAAAACTTTTTATTACTTACTTTTTCCACTATGTTCTTTGAGCATGTATCTATCTTTGAGGTTTTATTTTAAAACCACAGTTCTAACTGCTTTGGGAGTTGGCGTGCTATATGCATTCATACCTTTTATTACAGTTCACAGTGTCCATGCTTCAGTAGTAATAAATAATGTAGGAATCCCACTTTTGATTGGTGTAGTTTATTCTTTTTATCATAAAGCTTATACGGCTGACTCTTTTACTAAGAATCTCCTCTCAGTGGGGGGAATTGTTGCGGCTCTAGTGATATTTTTTGCTATGTCTCTAAGTCTCTACAACTCTTTCTACTTCTTGTTGATTTTGTCTTTTGTAGTAATGAAAGAGTTAATCTCCTCTGATTCAAACAAAGATAAGCTTTACGTTTTTTATTATTTTATAGTGGTCGGATTATTAACCGTTCTCTTTAATACATTGCCACATATTATTTTTAAGGTAGATAATTATTTTTCTTATAACTATATGACAAGAAACTTTGGTCACTCTACAGTCTATGGGATTTCAATAGTAGAGTTTTTTACACCTGTATTGGACCATGTATTGTATTATTTTAGGCTAGTTAGTGCTATTTATACTGAAAATACGACTATAAAGGTTAACTTCTTGTCCTCATACCTAGGTGTACTAGGAGCCATTTCCTTCTGCGCGGCCATTCTCTACTCATTTAGACGTGAATATGTTGATGATTTTACAAAAAAGATGAGTTTCCTAGGGATATTGTTGATATTTATTTTTCTTGTTTTCTATAGAGGTGGGCTAATAACAGCTCTCTATCTTTTTACAGACTCATTAATTCTTGGATCTCACTACAGGGTGGCTCCTTGGGTTAGCTGTATCTCTTTGGTTGCTTCAGCATTTATAATAGATCAGATTAGATTGAAATATAATTTAGATCTATCATGGAAGAGCTTCCATAAGTCACCAATTGTATTTTCTATAACAAGAGTTCTTCTGGTATCTGTTTTTTCTTTAATTATAGCACTCTCACTTATAGATTTTAGAGGATCATCTTCTCCTTTTGGAGTAAAACCCGCATACGGAAATATTAAATCAGTTTATCTTCCACAAAAAGAATTCTATAAAGATTTAAATAACATCATCGGTGACAATGATATGATTCTTAAGATACCTTTTCGATGCTTTCCGGAGACTAGACATTCTAACGGCTCTTATTATGGGGACTTATGGTCATACTTATTACTAGAAAAGAAAACAAAATTTGGATGGATGGCCTTTAAAGAAGGAACTGCATGTGCCATCAATTCACAGATTAGTTCGATGGTTGGTGATGTTAAGGTTATGGTTAAGTATGCATCTTATTATGGTTACACCGGGATTATAATAAACAAAGCAGGGTTCTTAGATAATGGAAAGAAGGTGATCGAAGATTTTAAAGAAACACTTAATTTGTCTCCTCTCGTAGAAAGTAAAAATAAATCATATTTTGGAGAGTATTCTTATTTCAATATTAAAGATCTTAAAGATAAATTTGAATCATTTACAATACTGCCCAAAGAGGGGGATCCAGTTTATCAAATTTCGACAACTAAAGAAGTTACACTTAACGAACTTGATAAAATTCTCTATCTCTTTCCAAGTCCATGCAGAATGAAAGAACCCTCTGACATGTTAAGTGATTTAAATACTAAAGGTGTTTCTATTAATAAAGATTGTGAACCTGGAAGTTTGCAGAATAAACATTTTTTTTATTTTTCAAATGATAAAATAAACACATATCCTGAAGTAGCATGGTCAAATGGAGAGATGATAATAGATAATGAGTATGTTGGGCCAATCATGTCAATCGCAATTCATAGCAATCTTTCAGAAGGAGAATATAAGATCAATATCATTAGTAATAAAAATATAGACAAACAAGTATTAGATTTTAATGTTACTCAATGGGGCAAAACTTTTAGATTAAAAAAAGATTTTATTTTTGTAACAACCGAAGACATTCCAGTGGAAAAGTTAAAAGCAATATGGGTACATATTTTTAAAAAATCTAAAACTGAGAAAAATATAGTACTTAGGGCTGTTACAATAAAAAAACTGAGCACTAATTAAAAGATAAAAAAATAATTAGGGAGTATGTACAATGGATGCAAAAGAAAATATCATTATTCAGCTTAAAGATATTTGGCTAAAACTTAAGTTGGAAAAGGAGAATCTAGCTTCTCGTTCTAACTCTAAAAGCTTGTCTGATGAAGACAAGCAAGACATTAAAGAGTCAATCGAGTGTGCCCAAGACGTTTATGACGCACACCTTAATAACATAGCAATGAATGTTAAGAATAACTTTTATTCATGGAAGGATGTTGATAAAGTAGACAAAGATTTAGCTGTTGAAGTAGAAAGAGTTTTGGAAGAAAAGTAATTATTTAAGAATTATACAGAATCTTGATTTGATCTCTTAAAGAAGAGTCGTTGGCTGGTTATAGAGATTAGCTCCCATCCATTTTGGCCAAGTTCGTTGAGTTTATTTTGTGTGATATCCGAATGCTCTTTGTCTTGATTTATTTTATTGCCTTCTTCTATCCTTAGTTCATGGGAAGAATCATCTATTTTAATGAAATCAGAAATATTTAAAACTTTATACTCAAATTTCAATTAAATTACTCCGATGACTCTGATTCTTCTATAATTATTTCTTCAATGTTGCTAGACTGATCTTCTAATGATTCAAGTTGTTTCTCAACTTCTTTAGGGGAAACACTTTTATTGTCTAGGAATTGTGACCTAAGTCTTAAGTCAAACTTATCAATAAACCTATTATCCATTTTTTAAAAACCTCACGTAGTATATTTAAGGAACTATTATTTAGCTGCCCCAATCATCTGATTTTTGCAAGAATCGCAGTCACATCCAATCATCCAGCCAAAAACTTGAGATTCTTTGCTGCATTTAGAGCATGAAATTGTGTACAAACATCCTTCTCTTTTCTTTTCAGCCGTTTTAACTTCCCACTTGTTTACTGGTTGATCTGGGCAATCCCAGCAAATTCTGTCAACTTTATTGTCCATAAGAATCCTCCATCTAGATGTAATTGAATACTAAATAAATACCTTTGTCAATGCTATAATAAAAGAGTGAAGTTGTTAATAGATTGCGGAAATTCAAGTATTAAATTGGCTATAAATAAATCCTCATCTATTGGAAGAATTTCTTCAATTGACTATTCATCTTATCGACAGCTAAAGAGGGACCTTTCGTCTACAATAAAAGGACTAAAAGCTAAGAATAAAATTAAAGCTATTTACATTGTGAGCGTCAACAAGGAAATCGAGCCACTGCTAAAAGAAGTCTTATCTAAAAATTTAGAAGGTATTCCTTTAGAGTTTTTAAATAAAAGAAAGTTTAAAAACTTTAAGTGTAGTTATAAAAAAAGCACTACATTTGGTCTAGATAGATTCTTTAGTTGTTTAGGAGGGACCTTCTTGTTCCCGAAAAAGAATTTGATAATTGTCGATATGGGAACGGCGACAACTGTTGATGTTATCGATAAGGAGCTACTTCATATGGGAGGTTTGATAATTCCTGGAGCTTTAACTGC
>TARA_B110000116_G_scaffold250866_1_pt1 | contig 12528 bp, 11 predicted proteins | sample TARA_B110000116 | Tara Oceans TARA_B110000116 (sample SAMEA4397355) | marine metagenome | biome: Polar Biome; feature: [ZZZ] marine water layer (ENVO:01000295); material: water (ENVO:00002006), including particulate matter (ENVO:01000060) such as... | depth 199 m
GAAAAAAGTTGCACAGCTCTAAGAGCAGATTTTGACGCCTTGCCTATCAAGGAAGAAAATGAGGTGGAATATTGTTCCAAAAATGATGGCGTGATGCACGCTTGCGGACATGATTCGCATACGGCTTCTTTATTAGGAACTCTTAAAATATTGCATACAGTACAATCCCAGTGGGAGGGAAGTGTAAAATTTATTTTCCAGCCAGCAGAAGAACGACTTCCCGGAGGAGCAAAACAGATGATTGCAGAAGGCATTTTGGAAAATCCTAAGGTTAATGGTATGTTTGGTCAGCATGTTTTCCCTGATTTGGAAGTAGGAAAAGTGGGCTTTAAAGCTGGTATGTATATGGCGTCTACTGATGAGTTGCACATTACAATTTTAGGAAAAGGAGGGCATGCGGCATTGCCTGAAAAAAATAAAAACCCTATAAAATTAGCTTCCAAATTGGTATCGGATTTATACGATTATTTCGATATGCAAAAAGATACGCCTTCTGTTTTTTCTATTGGGTTTATTGAAGGGATTGGTTCAACCAATGTAGTTCCCGATAAAGTAAAAATGATGGGAACCCTGCGAGCAATGGATGAAGATTGGCGAGCAAATGCACACAAAAAAATGATAGAGATTTCTTCAAATTTGGGCAAAAAACACAATGTAGAAATTGATTTTGAGATTAGAAAAGGCTATCCTTTTTTGGAAAATGATATTCCACTTACTAAAAAGGCAATTGAATGCGCAAAGCAGTATTTGGGTGAAGAAAATGTAGTTCTTTTGCCAATAAGGATGACAGCAGAAGATTTTTCCTATTATTCCCAAAAAGTACCTTCTTGTTTCTACCGACTAGGAACAGCTAATAAAGAAAAAGGAATTACACATGGTTTGCACACTTCCCGTTTTAATATTGATGAAAATGCACTGGAAATAGGGATGGGCTTAATGTCCTTTTTTGTCACTGAAAATCTTAACTAATCAACTTTTTCCCAATGATAGAAAACTCCTCAGCAAATAGCTTTATTCTATCTTTCAAATCATCATTTGATATGGTGTCGTCTTCAAAATCTTTTCCTGTTGCATACACAATTCTAGGCAGTTGTATCATGCGCCATTCATTCATGCAAATTTGTGTAAGGTGCATGGTAGAAAGGTAACTTCTTTCTCCTCCAGCTGCACATATAATTCCAAAAAACTTCCCTTCTACACCCCCACAACAACCGTCTAAAATTATTTTCAAGCCGTCATTTAACGAATAACAATGCACGCCCATTCCAAAAATGATATTGTCTGCTTTTGCTACTTTTTTGCTTAATTCCTCCATGGATGTGGTAGGTCCTTTATAAAAGGGAAGTAATTCCATTTCTCTGGCATCCACCAATTCTGTATTAATGCCTTTTTCTTTCAATAAAGCATGTATTGCTTTACAAAGAATAAAAGAACGGGATGTTTTCGATAAAGAAGAGGATATAATTAGTGTATTCATATTTTAGTTGCCCATATTAGAAATAAATTGAATTCGTGACATTCTAAGTTCTTCATCAGTATATTCATCCTCATCAAATTCTTTTCTCATCTCCTGAAATGAAGCTTCCTCTGATTCGGTCAACACCTCATCAAGCTCCTCTATTTGGTAATCTTCCAGTATTTCATTGATAAGGTAAGACAGATTTATTTTTGTTCCAGAATCAACAATGGTTTCTATTTCCGTTAGCAAATCATCTACGGAAACTCCTTTTGCTGAGGCAATATCAGAGAGCGGTAATTTTTTATCAATATTTTGTATAATATAAATTTTGTTGCTCGATTTGTTCGCCAAGGAACGAACCATCAAATCTGATGGTCTTTCAATCTCATTTTCTTCTACATATTTTGTAATAATATCAATGAAAGATTGGCCATATTTCATGGCTTTACCTTGCCCAACCCCCTGAATTTGTCCCATTTCCTCCATAGTAATTGGGTATTGGTTTGCCATATCGGTAAGGGATGGTTCCAAGAAAATAATAGGAGGGGGAAGTCCTTTTACTTTTGCTATTTTCTTTCTGTGGTCTTTCAGTATTTTAAAGAGCATCATATCAGCAGCAGCACCTTTTTGTTGCCCTACCGATTCTGTTTTTAATAGGTCGTAATCATGGTCTTCTGTAAGCTGGAAAGAATAAGGTTTCTTCAAGAATTTTTTTCCTTCATCTGTTACTTTTAGTATGCCATAGGTTTCAATTTCTTTTGTAATAAGTCCTTTTACATAAGCTTGCCTTATTACAGCATGCCAGAACTCCTTACCTTTATCTGTTCCGCAAGCAAACACATCACTTATTAGCATGGCATGTTGCTTTATCAAGCTATTGCTTTCGCCAACCAAAACTTTTACCGTTTCTTTGGCTTTAAAGCTTTCATTAAAAGCCAGCATTGTTGTCATCAATTTTTTCACAAAGTCTTTCCCCTCAAACTTTGGTTTTGGATGTTTGCAATTATCACACATCTGCTCACATCTAGCATCATCAAACTGTTCGCCAAAGTAATGCAATAAGTATTTTCTTCTGCACATGGATGTTTCAGCAAAAGAGATGGTTTCCAAGATTAATAATCTTCCCACTTCCACTTCCGAAACAGGTTTTCCGTGTAAGAAGTTTTCTAATTTTTCAATATCCTTATAACTATAAAAAGTGACGCAAATACCTTCTCCGCCATCCCTTCCAGCACGCCCTGTTTCTTGGTAATACCCTTCCAAGCTTTTAGGAATATCATGGTGTATTACAAAACGAACATCAGGTTTGTCAATTCCCATTCCAAAAGCAATTGTAGCTACAATCACATCTGCATCTTCCATCAAAAAAGCATCTTGGTGTTTCACCCTGACTTTACTGTCAAGCCCTGCATGATAGGGGAGCGCATTGATGCCATTTACTTGCAGAGTTTCGGCAATTTCTTCTACTTTCTTTCTGCTTAAACAATAAATAATTCCCGATTTTCCTGTGTGTTGTTTTATAAATTTAATGATTTCCTTCTCTACATTTATTTTTGGGCGGATATCATAAAACAGATTTCCTCTGTTAAAAGAATCTAAATATAGTTTTGCATTCTCTAATTTCAGATTTTTTTGAATATCCTGCTGCACTTTTGGAGTAGCAGTTGCAGTTAGAGCTATAATTGGCTTTCTTCCAATATTGTCAATTATTTGTCTTAGTTTTCTGTATTCTGGCCTAAAATCATGCCCCCATTCTGAGATACAATGTGCTTCATCAACAGCATAAAATGAAATCTTAATGGTTCTGAAAAATAAAATATATTCTTCCTTGGTGAGGGATTCTGGCGCTACATACAATAGTTTCGTTTTTCCTGATGAAAGGTCATCTTTTACCTCTTGCACTTGTTGTTTATTTAAGGATGAATTTAGAACATGAGCAATACGATCATCTTCATTAAAGCCCCTTAGGGCATCCACTTGGTTTTTCATCAGTGCAATAAGTGGTGAAACAATAATAGCCACCCCTTCATCAATAAGGGCAGGAAGTTGATAGCACAGGGATTTTCCTCCTCCTGTTGGCATTATTACCAGGGAGTCGTTACCAGCTTGCAGGTTTTTAATTATTTCCTCTTGTCGACCTTTAAAACTGCTAAAACCAAAAATCTTTTTTAAGTGCTTGTGTAATGTAAGTTGAGATTTACTCATACAATCATTAATATTTTTCTAAAAGTAATACTTTTGCATAAAATACAACAAGAAATAAAAATAATATTATTTAGTTAAAACAATAAAAAAATTGAAATCATTTTCGCAAATATTAGATATTGCTAAATCGGTTATCCGATTAGAATCTGTTTCGATAGCGGAACTTAGTGATAAATTAAATGATGATTTTGCCAAAGCAGTTGAACTTATATTATCATCTAATGGAAGAGTAATAGTAGCGGGAGTAGGAAAATCCGCCAATATAGCCAGTAAAATAGTGGCTACTTTTAATTCCACTGGCCAACCAGCTGTCTTTTTGCATGCCGGAGATGCCATTCATGGCGATTTAGGAAATATTCAAGAAAATGAGGTTGTTATTTGTATTTCAAAAAGCGGAAATACATCCGAAATAAAATATTTGTTGCCTCTTATTAAAAATATGGGAAACAAAATTGTTGCTATTTGTGGAAATAATGATTCTTATCTTGCAAAAGAGGCCGATTGCGTGTTGGATGCAACTGTTAAAAAAGAGGCTTGCCCAAATAATTTAGCACCTACTTCAAGTACAACTGCTCAACTGGTTTTAGGGGATGCCCTGGCAATTTGTCTTTTAGAATGTAAAAATTTCACCGATAAAGATTTTGCTCGCTTTCATCCTGGGGGTGTTTTAGGAAAAAAACTTTTCTTGAAAGTAAATGATATTGCAAAAAATAATGAAGCTCCATTTGTGCAAAGCCATGAAAACATCAAAAATGTAATTATTGAAATTTCCAGGAAAAGATTGGGTGCAACAGCCGTTTTAGATGGGGAAAAACTTGTAGGAATAATTACAGATGGAGATTTAAGAAGGATGCTGGAAAAAGGAAAAAAGATAGAGGAAGTCCTTGCAAAAGATATAATGAATAAAAACCCAAAAATGATTAATGCTTCTGAGTTGGCTATTGAAGCACTTAAAATGATGGAGCAAAATAATATTAGCCAATTGCTTGTCGTTGAGAAAGAGAATTATATTGGGATTATCCACATACACGATATACTTAAAGAGGGAATAGCTTAAATGAATACCGAAAAACAAAAGCAGGAAATGTCTTTTTTAGAGCATTTAGAAGTGTTCAGATGGCATTTGGTTCGGTCAGTTTTTGCGGTTTTGTTTTTTGCTGTTATTGCTTTTATTTTCAAAAGTATCCTTTTTGATGGCATCCTGCTTGCCCCAAAAAATCCGGATTTTCCTACTTATAAAATGCTTTGCTATTTATCTCAGCAAATGGGTATGGGAGATGCGCTTTGTATGGATGAGTTACCTTTTATTCTGATGAATATTAGTATGTCAGGGCAATTTAGCACCCATATAATGACTTCCATAGTGGCAGGTTTTGTAGTGGCTTTCCCTTATGTATTTTGGGAAATGTGGCGATTTATTTCACCCGCTTTGCATGATGATGAAAGCAGTGTTGCAAATGGAGTTGTATTTTTTTCCTCTATTCTTTTTTTACTTGGAGTATTGTTTGGTTATTATGTGGTTTCTCCTTTGTCCGTTCATTTCTTAGGCTCTTATCAAGTAAGTGAAACGGTAGTAAATCAGATTTCTTTAAGTTCTTTTATTAGCACTGTCACCACTGTTTGTTTGGCAAATGGAGTAGTTTTTGAATTACCTATTTTGGTTTATTTTCTCACAAAAATAGGGTTACTAACACCTCAATTTATGCAGACTTACAGAAAACATGCATTGGTTATGACTCTTATTTTTTCGGCAATCATAACTCCTCCCGATATTACCAGTCAGATATTAGTAGCTCTACCACTTATGGTACTTTATGAAATAAGTATTAAAATTTCGGCAAGAGTACTTAGAAAACAAGAAAAACAATTGAAAAAGTCATGAAATTAAAAGTAGAGAATATTGTAAAATATTACAAACAAAGAGCAGTGGTTGATGGGGTAACTATTGAACTGAATCAAGGTGAGATTGTTGGTTTGTTAGGACCCAATGGAGCAGGGAAAACTACAAGTTTTTACATGATGGTTGGCTTAATATTACCAAATGATGGGAATGTATATTTAGGAGAAGAGGACATTACGGATTTACCAATGTATAAGCGTGCTCAAATGGGAATAGGTTATTTGGCGCAAGAAGCATCCGTATTTAGAAAAATGACGGTGGAGGATAATCTTTTGTCGGTTTTGGAAATGACAACTTTAAGTAAACAGCAGCAGAAAGAAAAATGTGAATCCTTACTTTCGGAATTTGGTTTGCAAAATATTAGAAAAAGTATGGGTGGATTACTATCTGGAGGGGAGCGCAGAAGATGCGAAATTGCACGAGCTTTGGCTACAAATCCTAAATTTATTTTACTGGATGAGCCATTTGCAGGGGTCGATCCTATTGCGGTAGAAGATATTCAACAGATAGTAGCTACTCTTAAAAATAAAAATATTGGTATACTTATTACCGATCATAATGTGCACGAAACTTTATCCATTACAGATAGGGCCTATCTACTTTTTGAAGGAAAAATATTAAAATCAGGAACGGCAGAAGAATTGGCTGCAGATGAGCAAGTTAGAAAAGTATATTTAGGACAAAACTTTGAATTAAGATGATAATTGTAACGGGTACAGCAGGTTTTATCGGGAGTTGTTTGGTCAAAAAGCTAAATAATGAGGGTTTTAATAATTTAGTTTTAGTGGATGATTTTTCAGATGAAACCAAGAATAAAAACTTAGAGGGAAAACAATTTTTCGAAAAGCTTCACAGAAAGGATTTGATGAGTTGGATGGATGGAAATTGGAATACAATAGATTTTGTTTTTCATATTGGTGCCAGAACCGATACCACAGAATTTGATACTGCAATTTTTGATAAACTTAATCTAAATTATTCTAAAAATTTATGGGAGAAATGCGTAAAATTTCAGATTCCATTTATTTACGCTTCCTCAGCAGCAACTTATGGAATAGGAGAGTTTGGCTTTGAGGATAGCCATGAGCTTGTGGAAAAATTACAACCCCTTAATCCTTATGGAATATCAAAAAATGAATTTGATAAATGGGTGTTAAAGCAAAATGAGAATCCGCCATTTTGGGCTGGTTTTAAGTTTTTCAATGTATTTGGGCCCAACGAATATCATAAAGGAAGGATGGCATCCGTCATTTTTCACACCTTTAATCAGATAAAAGAAACAGGAGGAATGAAGCTTTTCCATTCTCATAATCAAGATTATAAAGATGGAGAGCAACTTAGAGATTTTATCTATGTAAAGGATGTTTGTGAGGCGCTTCTGTTTATGATGAAGCACAAAAAAGATAGTGGGATTTATAATTTAGGAACAGGAAAAGCGCGTACTTTTAACGATTTGGCAAAAGCTACTTTTAGTGCTTTAAACAAAATGCCAAATATTTCTTTTATTGATACGCCAGACGATATAAGGGATAAATACCAATATTTTACGCAAGGAGATATGCAAAAACTAAAAAATATTGGTTATAAAAAATCATTCACAACATTAGAAAAAGGGGTGGATGAATATGTGAAATTCTATTTACTAAAAGGGAAATATTTTTAGAGTTCTTCTCTGAATTCTACTAAAAACTGACGGATATTTTTTAGATGATTGATGATTTCAACATTGTCAATGGTATCTGCTTTATTTTCGCGTAATTTCTTTTTAGCGCCTTCCAAAGTGAAACCTCTTTCTTTGGTTAAGTGATAAATTAGTCTAAGGTTGTTCACATCTTTTTTGGTGAACATTCTGTTTCCTTTTTTATTTTTTTTTGGTTTCAGGATATCAAACTCCTTTTCCCAATATCGGATGGAAGAAACACTTACATCAAACATTTTTGCTACATCCCCAATGGGATAAAATAATTTTTCTATTTCTTTTTCTTTATAAGGCATTAGTCAAATGACTGGTTATTTTGAGAGGAAATTTCGAGCATTTTATAGTATTCCTCAGGGCTCAAATCATTATAATAATAATTAACAGGATTGATTTTTCTTTTGTTTTTTATTACTTCATAATGCAGGTGAGGTGCAACTGATGTGCCTGTACTTCCTACATAACCAATTATTTCTCCTCTTTTTACTTTTTGCCCTCTATACACTATGTATTTTGTCATATGCGCATAAAGCGTTTGGTAGCCATATCCATGATCAACTATTACATGATTGCCATAGCCTCTTCTGCTTCTTCTTACTTTTTCTATTTTTCCATCACCAGTGGCATAAATAGGGGTGCCTTGCGGAGCTGTAAAATCCATTCCTGTATGAAGTTTTCTTGTTTTGTAAATGGGGTGAATTCTGTAACCATAACCACTTGCCACTCTACCTAAATCTTTATTGGCTATTGGCTGAATTGCTGGGATTGATGCCAACATATCCGCTTTATTTTTTGCTAAATCAATTACTTCATCAAAGGATTTGGACTGAATATAGAGTTGTTTAGAAAGTTTATCTGCCTTTTTTGCCGCTTCTATTACCAATTCGGCATTGCTAAAATTACGAATATCCCTATATCTATTCACACCTCCAAAACCTGCCTTTCTAATGGAGGAAGGGATAGGGTCAGCTTCAAAAATCACACGATATATATTATCATCTCTGTGCTGAATGTCATCTAAAACCAAATCAATTTGTGTCATTTTCTTGCTCAAGATATCATATTGTAACACTAAATTTTCAATCTCGCTTTTCAATCTTTTTTCCTTTGGGCTATCAAAAAACTGAAAAAACACAATTACCATAATAAGTCCAACAACTGTACTAGCTGATAAAAAGCCAAGAGAACGCTTGAACTTATCAAAAGTATTTAGTTCAATTCGTTTATAACTTAATGTTTTGGTATCGTAATAATATTTTATTTTAGCCATGAAATTATTTCTGCCGCAAAATTAGTGAAATTACATTATATTGAGGTGCTAAATTTACTGATTTCTAACACATTAATGTGAATAGACAAAATATAAAGAATGGATTCTAAAAAAGTAAGGGCTTTATTTTTAAACTTTTATCAAGAAAAAGCACATCAAATTGTCAGTTCTGCCCCAATGGTGGTGCAAAATGATCCTACTTTAATGTTCACCAATGCGGGAATGAATCCTTTTAAGGATATATTTTTAGGTAATTCCAAGCCCACAGATTTAAGAGTGGTAAATTCACAAAAATGCTTGCGAGTTTCTGGAAAACATAATGATTTGGAAGAGGTAGGACACGATACCTATCATCATACCATGTTCGAAATGTTGGGGAATTGGTCCTTTGGGGATTATTTCAAAGAAGATGCAATTAATTGGTCTTGGGAATTTTTAACTGAAGTTTGTAAGTTAGATAAAGATCGGCTTTATGTAACGGTTTTTGAAGGAGCGAAAGAGGATGGTTTATCAAGAGATAAAGCAACTTTTGATATTTGGAGCAAGCATACCCAAACAGATAAAATATTAAATGGAAATAAAAAAGATAACTTTTGGGAAATGGGGGAGGTTGGCCCTTGTGGTCCTTGTAGTGAAATTCATTATGATAATAGAACGGATAAAGAAAGAGCAAAAGTTGACGGAGCAACTCTTGTAAATAAAGATCATCCACAAGTTATTGAAATCTGGAATCTGGTTTTTATGCAGTACAGCCGAAAAGCAGACAATAGTTTAGAGCAACTTCCTAGTAATCATGTAGATACTGGCATGGGTTTTGAACGACTTTGTATGATAATGCAAGGGGTAAAATCCAATTATGATACTGATATTTTTCAACCAATAATTCAACAAATAGCAAAGCTTAGCAAAAGGGAATATGGTAAAAACGAAAAACAAGATATTGCCATGCGTGTGATTGCAGATCATATAAGGGCTATCACTTTTTCCATTGCAGATGGGCAACTGCCTTCCAATGTCAAGGCCGGTTATGTTATCCGTAGGATTTTAAGAAGAGCTGTCCGCTATGGCTATTCGTTCCTGGATATGAAAGAGCCATTTATGTATAAATTAGTAGAGGTATTAAGTGCACAAATGGGAAAGCAATTTCCAGAAATAAAATCACAAATTGATATTATAGAAAATGTAGTAAAACAGGAAGAAAAATCTTTTTTAAGAACGCTTGAAGCAGGCTTAAAAAGGATTCAGCAAATGATGGTAAAGGCAAAAAATATTTCTGGCAAGCAACTTTTTGAATTATACGATACTTTTGGTTTCCCAAAAGATTTGACAATATTAATATTAAATGAAAAAGGCATGAAATGTGATACAGATGGATTTGATGCAGAAATGAAAAAACAAAAAGACAGATCAAAATCTGCTGCAAAAATAGAAACTAGCGATTGGATGGTGCTGATTGAAGATGAAGTAGAGGAGTTTGTTGGTTATAAAAAATTAGAAACCGACATTAAAATTACTAGATATAGAGAAGTAAAAACTGTTGATGGAGTTGTTTTTCATCTGGTTTTTAACCTAACTCCATTTTATGCAGAAGGTGGTGGGCAAGTTGGTGATACAGGATGTATCAAAAATGAAAAGGAATGCATTGATATATTTGATACCAAAAGGGAAGCCAATGTAATTATTCATTTTGTTAAGGAGTTGCCAAAAAAATTAAAAGAAAAATTTACGGCTATCGTGGATTTAGATTCAAGAATTTCCACCGAAAGAAATCATACTGCTACGCATTTGTTACATGAGAGTTTGCAGGAAATTTTAGGCGAGCATGTGCAACAAAAAGGGTCTTTGGTTTGTGCTGATTATTTAAGATTCGATTTTTCTCACTTTTCAAAACTTTCTAATGAGGAGTTGTCAAAAATAGAAGCAAGTGTAAATCATAAAATATTAAATAATATCTTCTTAACAGAGCATAATAACATGCCGCTTTCTGAAGCAAAAGAAATGGGTGCCATGATGCTATTTGGCGAAAAATATGGAGATGTAGTAAGAATGATTCAGTTTGATTCTTCCAAAGAACTCTGTGGAGGAACGCATGTAAATGCAACAGGTGAAATAGGACTTTTCAAAATAATTTCAGAAAGCTCAACTGCTGCCGGAATCAGAAGAATTGAAGCAATTTCTGGTACAAAAGCTTTGGATTTTGTCAATTCGCAAGAAAAAGTACTAGAAGATTTATCTCATTTACTAAAAACCAAAGATGTAGTAAAGAGTGTAAGCGATTTGCTTTTAGCCAACAAAAAGAAAAACAAAGAGTTGGAAAAATTAAAATTGCTACAAATAGATGATTTAATAAAGGAATTGCTAGATAAAAGTAGCAAAATTAACGGAATTAATATAATTGCTGAAAAAGTAAATTTGGATGCTGGGACAATGAAAAATATTGCTTTCAAACTAAAAAAACAAGAGAATTTGCTTGTGCTTTTGGCCTCTGGGAATGAAGGCAAAGCAATTATTACGATTATGATTACGGATGATTTGGTAAAAAATAAAAACCTTAATGCGGCAAATTTAATTAATGAAATTAGCCCTTTAATAAACGGAGGAGGAGGAGGGCAAGCCAATTTTGCAACTGCTGGAGGCAGTAATCCAAAGGGGATAAAAGAAGTATTTGAGAAAGTAAAGCAACTAATTGTATAAAAAAAACCAGCTAAAAGCTGGCTTTTATTTTTTTTAAGAGTTATTTCTTAGAATCTGTAAGATAGCCCTAAGTTAATGTCACCCTTTCTGTCTCCGTTATCATCCTCACTAATTGGCATATTGTAATTTGGCTCAATGTATAAAGAGTTCCAAACATTAAAAGAATAACCAATTCCAATATTCATGTTATCAGTAGCTTCCTCAGTCGGCATAGATAAAGAAGCATAAATGTCTTCTTTCCATAAGTAACGAACAAACAAATCAAAACCATCATCTCCTGCAGCAGATTGTAATCCAACAATGAAGTTATCGTTTACTTGGTAACCAACACCTATTCTGTCAGTAATGTTTTCTACTCCAAACTCTTCTCCATCAGCTGTTTTATTTATATTAGTAACAACCATGAAGCTTTGTGCAGAAACAAACAATGTTGCTATTGCTAATACTGCTGTTAAAATTAACTTTTTCATCTTTCTATATTTTTTTTATTTTAGTTTATTAATGAATACAAATGTATATAAAAAAAGCCAGCATTTAGCTGGCTTTTTTGAACTTATTTAATGTTCTTAGAAACGATAACCTATTCCTAGGTTGAATTCTCCATCTCTGTTGCCATCTGCATCTTTTTCTGTTGGCATGCTATAGTTCGGCTCAATATACAAACTATTCCACACATTTACAGAGTAACCTACACCAACACTCGTACCCTCATTATCTCCTGTAGCCATCTGTAATGAGATGTAGAGATCATCATTATAATTGTAACGAGCGAACAAGTCATAATCATCTCCATTTGATACTCCACCAATTACAATATTGTCACTGATTGAGTATCCAATTCCCATGTTGGCAGTTAACTTGTCTATACTCTCTTCCTGGTCTCCATCATAAGTAGTAACTACCATGATTTGAGCAGAAGCAAACAATGTTGCAAAAGCAACCACAGTTGTTAAAATTAATTTTCTCATTTTTCTATATTTTTTGGTTAATACTGGCCGCAAGATAGAAATGTTTGTTCTAAATTAGGTAAACTCTATTTTCAGTTGTTAACAGTAATTTGTTAGTCCTTAAAGGGGTGATAGATAGAAATACTAGATAAAAGGCATAAAAAAAGAGCCCCAATTGGGGCTCTTTTATATTTTGTGTTTTTATCTAATTACGGAGTAACAGATAAAGTTAACCACATGTACTTATCATCATCACCATTTGCGTCTAAATCTGCACTGTCAGTAGCGTACTTAATACTTACAGAAGCATTATCACTCATAGTATAGCCAAAGTTAGCTTCAGTTACTTTTCTATCG
>TARA_B110000116_G_scaffold268259_1_pt1 | contig 12475 bp, 10 predicted proteins | sample TARA_B110000116 | Tara Oceans TARA_B110000116 (sample SAMEA4397355) | marine metagenome | biome: Polar Biome; feature: [ZZZ] marine water layer (ENVO:01000295); material: water (ENVO:00002006), including particulate matter (ENVO:01000060) such as... | depth 199 m
AGCTTTAACTGGATTTTCGGAGAGCTTGTCCCCTCCAATATCAAGTGTTCTTATTATTACACTATCGGGATCAACTCCTTTAGCTACTTCTGAATAAGTTTGAAACTGTTCTTCCTCATTCGGAGCACTAGAAGCATTCATATAAAAAAATTCCGTCCGAAACAATCCAACTCCTTTAGCTCCATTATTCTTAGCCAAATCGGACTCGTAAGCGAATTCAATATTTGCAGATAATGTAATTTTCCGACCATCCTTTGTCTCTGCCTCTTTGTCGATAAACTTCTCCAATCCTTTACTAAGCTTATCCTTTTCCTTCTTGAGTAATTCATATTCAGAAATTGTGCTTGTAGAAGGATTAATGACAACAACACCATTATAACCATCAATTAATAATTGGTCCCCAGTATGCACTTGCTCACAAAATCTGTTAATCCCAACAACAGCAGGCAGCCCAAGAGATCGCGCGATAATAGCTGCATGAGATGTATAGCTACCAACCTCAGTCGCAAAACCTTGAACTAAAGAATGATCCATTTGCGCAGTATCTGAAGGGGTCAATTCAGGAACAACTAAAACATGAGCATGCCTAGCACTATGCTCGGCCTTCTCTCCTGATGAAAGATTACGGAGAACCCGCCTCATTACATCCTCAATATCAACAACTCTTTCACGCAAATAACGATCATCAATTTTCCTAAGAGCCTCAATATAGTTACTCATAGTTCCATAAAATGCGTATTCAATATTCAGGTTATCTTCTCGTACATTTCTGCGAACCTCATCTAGAACAACCTTATCTTCCAGTACAAGCAAATGGGCATCAAAAATATTTTCTTCACCCTTACTGCTAGCGGCTTCACGAACTTGATTTTTGAGTGATTCTATTTGCTCCTTTGTTACTTCAATTGAATTTTCTAATCGAGAAATCTCATCATCTTTTGCAACATCATCAACTATGTATTTGTCAGGTTCTACAAAGAAATTATTTCTTACAAAGGCACGTGCTAGGGCAATTCCAGAAGAAACCCCAATCCCTGAAAATCTTTTTTCAGCACTCACTACGTCATGGTTATCTCCGAGAATCATCAATTATATAAAAATTGATCCAGAATTCACAAATTAATGGATCACATATCGCTAGATATTTAATTCTCTTCAAACCCCCCCTCAACAAGATCACCAAGTGCTAACAATGCAGTTTCAGCATCCTCCCCTTTTGCGGTTACAAAAATTTCGCTTCCTGATGGAGCCGCCAACATCATTAACCCCATAATGCTCTTCCCATTCACTTCATCGTCTTCAAATTCTATCCATATCTCAGATTGAAAAGTATTCGCCAATTTCACAAACATTGCAGCAGGACGTGCATGCAATCCAAGTTTGTTTCTTATAACAAACTTTTGTTTTATAGAATTTCTATTATCCGTCATCACATAAATAGGGATTCAATATTATTGCCATCAAATTCCCATTAAGTACTAAGTTAAACTATGCTCTTTTCCGCAATAGTTTTCAACAATTTCTTATCAAACTCGATAGCACTATCATGCCCGAATGTTTTAAGTTTCTGATCAAGAGCCGCCACTTCCACGAGACTCGCCATATCACGACCCGGCGCAACTGGCAATTCGATATGAGGAACTTTGATATTCAAAATTTCGTAATTCTTTTTACGAATGCCCACCCTCTCTATATCTTGTGTTTTTTCGACAGATCTAAGAGTTACTACTAAATCCAGTCGCTTCTCTACCCTCATCGAGGCTACACCAAAAATTCTTGGGACATTAATTATACCCAAACCTCGTACTTCCATATGAAATCTCCCCATACTCGGAGATGTACCTATAAGTTCTCTTCCTTCAATCGAACGATAACGAACAATATCATCTGCAACTAAACTCGCACCTCTCTCAATTAACCCAAGGACACATTCACTTTTACCAGTGCCGCTATCCCCTCTAACCATAACACCGATACCCTGAACATCGACCATGCAGCCATGCTCACTTGTAATAGGCGCAAAGTCCCATTCCAAGCGAATCGTTGCTGCATTAATGAATTTCATCGATATCATCTTTGTTTTTAAGATGGAGATGCCCTTGCTCTCAGCTACCTCTAACAATTCTTGAGGAATTTCATATCCCCTTGAAATAACAATGCATGGAATTTTTCGACTGCAAAGATCAGTAAATTGCTTTGTTCTTTGGCTAACCGTCAGACTTTTTAAATATGAATTTTCAGAATTGCCTATGACTTGAATTCTTTTAAAAGCGAAATAGGTATAAAACCCAGCCAAAACCAAACCCGGACGATTAATAGTAGGCTCCTTAATAAGACGATTAAATCCCACATCAGAACCCTGTAGTGATAACCCTAACTCGTCCCCGTAACGGTTATAAAACTCCCCAACCGAAAGTTGATGGCGCCTCTTATTTGATTTTCTTTTCTCAGCCATAATAGGTCAATACACTATTAACCCAATGATTAAATGTTCTTATTAATATAAAAAGAATAATAAATTCTTACATTCTGAAGCGTTCACCTAAATATAATTTTCTTGCCGCAGGATCATTTATCAAATCTTCGCGAGAGCCTTCCATTAAAACTCTACCTTCATAAATCATATAAGCTCGATCAACAATTCCTAGTGTTTCACGCACATTATGATCAGTAACAAGAATAGACAATCCCTCCTCTTTTAACTGACAAACAATCTCCTGTATTTCACCTACAGCAATTGGATCAACCCCAGAAAACGGCTCATCAAGCATTAAAAGCTTTGGATCTGTAATAAGAGAACGAGCTATTGTTAATCTTCTTTTTTCACCGCCTGATAAAGTGATCGCTAGATTATTAGCCAATCTATCAATACCAAAACGCTTCATTAGAGAATGGCAATGCTCCTTTCTATCAGCAAAACTCAGCGGTCTAGTTTCAAGAACAGCCATCAAATTCTCATAAACTGTAAGCTTACGAAAAATTGATTCCTCTTGTGGTAAATATCCCATACCTAACCGCGCTCGTTGATGCATCGGAAGGTTCGTTGCATCAATGCCACTAAATAGAACCTGGCCATGATCAGGCCGCACGAGACCAACTATCATATAAAAGGAAGTAGTCTTACCAGCACCGTTAGGACCAAGCAAGCCTACGACCTCGCTTTCTTTCACATGAATATCAACACCATCAACAACTCGACGATCATCATAAACCTTAACCAACCCATCAGTCTCCATAAGACAATCAACCAATTTAGATTTACCATTGTATCTGTCGAATTTAGAACTTGAGTTCCCAATTTCTTCCACAAGCATATCGTCTACACTGGGATAACTAGAACGACGGCTAATCTCTCGGTCAGCAACTGGTTTTCCCTTAGGAATACTATCTTCATCGGCAGACATTCTATTTTTTTTACCACCCAAAATAAATTAATTAATATTCAAAAAAGTAGCTCTATCGCTCTTCTTTATCTCTAATTATTTTCGTTTCAACACCCCTTGAAACCACACTGCCATCTCTTTTCAGAATAATCTGGGCATCTCGGCGCGTTGCTACACTAGAATGTTCATTAAGTCTAATCTCTGGCCAATCATCTAGAACCATATCCTCAGTATCTCCAAGAAATGTAACCTTCCCGGCTTTACCTAACTGAATTTCACCATCCACAGATCGCCGCTGCACTTGAACTTTTTCGTTTTCAGCCCCCAATGCAACTGCTTTTTCAATCACTCCTTTATTAGTAAAAGGACGCACATACGCAGTTAATTTCTCAGAGAAAAGATCAAATCCTGGATCTGTAACTGAAACATTACCTTCGAAAAAAAGTTCCCTATTTTTTGTTCCTGGCTTCATCCGATTAAATACAGCCCCTTTTTCAGCATCAATAATTGTCTGCCTATATGCCCCTTTAGAATTAGATTCTAATTGACCTCCTGTCTCTTCCTTAGAATCAGAAAATCCACGCCCTACTATTTGTGTTCTCACTGGCCCTTCCACAATCATCTCATCTCCTTTTAAAATAATCCGAGTACCAATTGATTTTGCTATTACACGGTTCCGACCTCGTTGAACACTAGGATAAATTTCTAATACAACCTCATCAAAACTATTCTCATCATTAACATCTTTAGCTTTATATGTCACTTTACCCGCCTTAGCTACTTGCAGTTCGTTATCAGACAAAATTCTTGTCACCACCACTTCTCTACCAGTTGCTTCAGCTAACTCCAAACGACCTCCTCCTGTATCACGCCTAGGATCCGCTTGTATCCCGTTTTTATTATTCTTATCCAATCGCTGAAACCGAGCCTCCAGACGATCACTTTTCATCATAAAATCAGGGTTTTTCATAACAACATTATCTTCGAATATAACAACCTGTACTTCCTCACCAAGGCTGCTACTACCATCAAAGATAAGGCGCCCATCTGCCTCAATTACTGTCTCCAAATTATTTTCTTTAGCTGCTTTAACCCTTTCAGGCAACAATGTTGATGAAGGGTTTTTTTTATCTGAATTATCGCTGCTAAGATCTGGAGGGATGGGCAATTTCCCTAATTCTTGATCAATTGGACTAATCTTTTTGGGTTCATTCTCAGCTTGAATTTTGGTCTCTCCTACTTCCGAATCACCGCTCTTGCCTTTATTAATAAAATCTTGCGCAAAAGATTCTGCTGAAGAAACCTTTAATTTAATTTTTTCTATAGCTTTATCACTAAGCCGATCCGACGCATTACGAACAGAATTACGTAAATCCTCATGCAGCCTATCTACAGATATTTTTTTATTAATTCGTAAAATTTCTTTTGCTACATCTCTCTTCCTAACCTCCTCAATTTCTTTCATCGCTTCGGCAAAGGAACCGCTTTTTATTTTAGATGATCGATCCTTCTTAACCTTTGATTCAGATAAATTATCTTTGCCCTGCCCCGCAAGATTCGGAGAGAGCAACACAATAAGAATCAAAGTAAGAGAATATTTATTTTTCACTGTTTTCCTTCCCCTTTTGTATTGCTTCAGACATTAACCGAACAGCACTTAAAACAGGAAATCGATAAGGCTTACTTGCACCAATATACAAATCTTCTCCATCGGACGATCTAACTAATTTGTCAGAACCATGCAAAACCATCCTCACCTTACCAATCATCCGTCCCTGTCGCTTATCAACATCAAATTCTATAGACTCTCCTGTTAGAGTAAAAAAATTAGGCCTACTAACTTTAGTCACCTCCTTACTTTTAATCTTATTTCTCATAAGACTATAGGTGGCGCTCTTAAAATAAACTCGCATCTCTTTATTAGAGTCATCATAGAAATCCATGTTCATTCCTTTTAGATCTATATCATCCTCTGTGATGCGCGTCATTTTTTCGGCACGTATTACGCAATCTAATTTGCCATCCTTAAATTGAGGAATTTTAATCCGAATGTTTGGCTTATTGATAGGCATAAACTGAGCAGCCTTTAATCCACGATTGGGTTGCTTATAATCCTCATTAAAATCATCTGCGATACCGTTAGTTGAGAAAATATAACAAAAACATAAAATCCCAAATTTCGATAAATTATATCTGAACTGACAAATAATCATTGCACGCTATTTTTTTCATCAGAACCAGCCGAAGTGATTTTATGAATTGCTAAAAGTATTTTTAAAACGGATGACAAATCACTAAGAGGTATTTGGTTCGGTCCGTCTGACTTAGCCTTATCAGGATTTGGATGTGTCTCAATGAATACTCCATCACATCCTGTCGCCACAGCTGCCCTTGCAAGAACAGGAGCCAAATAACCATCACCCGATGATTTATCACCCAATCCCCCAGGATTTTGCACCGAATGAGTTGCGTCAAACACTACTCGACACCCCTCTTTTTTCATCCAGAACAATGAACGCATATCCGCAACAAGATTATTATACCCAAACGTAGTACCTCTTTCAGTAAATAAAAATTTATCACAGCCAACAGAACGGAGCTTGTTTGCAATAGGTATAATATCCCAAGGAGCAAGGAATTGCCCTTTTTTTACATTTACAGCCCTACCGCTACGACCTGCCGCATGAATTAAATCAGTTTGCCGGCACAAAAATGCGGGAATCTGTATGAGATCAATTTTTTCTGATGCAATTTCAACTTCTTCAACTGTATGAACATCTGTCGTGACTGGAATTTTTAATTCTTTTCTAATTTCATAAAGCATACGACAACCTTCTTTGATTCCTGGTCCTCGGAAAGAATCAGATGATGTTCGATTCGCCTTATCATATGAAGCCTTAAAAATAAAAGGGACTCCAATTTCAAGAGAGATACTTTTAAGTTTTTTTGCCAATTCCCATATGAAATCTTCTCCTTCTATAACACATGGCCCTAAAATAAATATCGGTGATTTTCCATCTAAAAACACAGAACTAGTTTCATCATTTCCGATGGGGAATGAGGATGCTTGCTGAGATTGTTTAGCTGTCACCGTTTGTAAGTTAGAGAAATGAACACTTACAGCAAGTCATGAGACATTAATATTAAATAATTAGAAGATTTTATTCTTAGAAGCTTTACGATACCTTATTTTCCAGTCAAACAAGGTCTATATTAACGGCAAATAATAAATAAGCTAAAATCACATGAACCCGCAACCGTATCTAAAATTTCAGTCATCTCGTCGAAAATTTCTTAAGTCATCAGCAATTGCAACTGCTCCATTTATCCTCCCATCACATATTTGGGCTGCTAAAACAAAACCCAATGATAAACTCGTTATGGGTTTCATTGGAATGGGAAAACAAAATGGCGGTCTTTTACGTAACTTTATGGGGCAGGGCATTCAAGCTATTGCCGTTTGTGATGTTGATAGCAATCGCCGCAAAAATGCACAGGATATTGTTAATAATCACAATAAAAACTCAGACTGCAGAGCCGTAATTGATTTTAGAGAAATCACTGAAGATAAAGGAATAGATGCAGTATGCATTGCTACCCCAGACCATTGGCATTCCGTAATCACTATTTCCGCTATCAATAATAAAAAAGACGTTTACTGCGAAAAACCGTTAACTCATAACATTCACGAATCTATTGAAGTTATTAAAGCCGTAAAGAGAAATGATAGAGTCTTACAAACAGGATCCATGCAACGATCATCTAGCGAGTTCCGAATTGCTTGCGAGTTAGTAAGAAATGGTATCATCGGTAAAATCAATAACGTCGACATTTCAGTAGGTGATCCGGGTAGACCTTGTGATTTAAAAGAAGAAAAAATGGAACCCGGGCTAGACTGGGATTTATGGTGTGGACCTGGTCCATTGCGAGGATACAGTTCAGTACTTAGTCCGCGTGGAATACATAATCACTTTCCTGCATGGCGTAATTATATGGAATATGGAGGAGGGATGATCACTGACTGGGGAGCTCATCACATTGATATCGCACAGTGGGGGTTGGGCACTGATGCTTCAGGTCCGATAGAGGCTCGACCGCCTCAAGAATGGAAAAAATCGAGAAGTACCCGAGGAGCACAATTACTTTACTCAAATGGATCAACTGTTACTCATAAGAATGGGTTCGGAGTTCATTTCTACGGCACTAATGGTGAAGTCAAAGTTAATCGTGGACGCTTTGCTTTCACATACAAAGGGAAAGAAATTTCCAAATTCGAAAAACGAGGTGATGGATCACTAGGAAGCGCATTACAAAAAGCTGAAAAAGATTTCCTTACTGATTCCAAAATTAAACTATATAAAAGCAACCACCATATAAGAGACTTCCTCTCTTGCGTGGAAAGTCGTGAAAAACCTATAACAAATGAGACCGTAGGCGCGAGGTCTGCAATTTGCTGCCACTTAATGAATCAAGCTTATTATAACGGAGAAGTTATTAAATGGAATCCCGAACATAATACCTTTGCAGACAAATCAGGAAATCCTAAATGGCTGACTAGAGATTACCGAGGCCAGTGGAAAGTTTAATTAGGATCTCTTTATTACAAATAGAAAAAGGCGCTTTGATTTCAAAGCGCCTTTTTTGTTTAAATTACAATGCAATTCTTTATTGTTTTTCCTGCTCTCCCGGACTCCATTCCTCAGCAACTTGGAATGCTTGCTCCAAGCCCACAAGATCCGAACTCGGTCTAAGAGCATCGAAAGCAGCCGTTTCTTTCTTGAGCTGTTCATCAGTATAGGAAGCCGCTTTAATTGACAATCCAATGCGTCGCTCTGCCTTATCAACTTTAATTACTCGCGCCTCCACTTCATCTCCAATGTTTACAACTTCTTTTACTTTACCAACATGCTCTTCACTGAGTTGGGAAATATGCACCAACCCGTCAACATCACCTTCTAATTCAACGAACGCGCCAAAAGCCGCAATCTTCGCAACAGTTCCTTTAACCAGATCACCCACAGTAAAGCGTTTGCCAATTTCATCCCAAGGATCCGTTTCCAGCTGCTTAACACCTAAACTAATGCGGTGAGTGTCTTTGTCTATTTCTAGTACAACTGCCTCTATTTCATCCCCCTTCTTGAGTGTTTCACTTGGGTGATTAACCTTTCTTGTCCAACTAAGGTCAGAAACGTGAACCATGCCATCAATACCATCCTCAAGCTCAATGAACGCACCATAAGGTGTGAGATTTCTAACTTCTCCTTTTATCATACTTCCTATCGGATAACGACTCTCAACATTGTCCCACGGATTAGGCTCTAATTGGCGAACTCCCAAGGAAATTTTCTGCTCTTCAATATTAATACCTAGAATAACGGATTCAATTTCTTGTCCTAACTCTAAAATATCAGAAGGCCTAGTAATTCGTTTAGTCCATGATAATTCAGACACATGTATTAACCCCTCAACACCCTCTGCCACCTCAACGAAAGCACCATAAGGAACAAGTTTTGTAATTTTACCCTTAACTTGATCTCCAACAGGAAATCGATTCTCAATATCTTCCCATGGATTTGGTGTCAATTGCTTAAGGCCTAAAGACACTCTCTCCTTTTCTTTATCAACCTCCAATATCTGTACTTTGATAGGCTGAGCAATAGTAAGCATCTCACTCGGGTGATTTACTCTACCCCAACTCATGTCTGTTATATGGAGAAGACCATCCATTCCTTTAAGATCAATGAACGCTCCAAAATCAGTAATATTTTTAACGAAACCTTCGACCACATCTCCCGCATTAACCTCTTGAAGGAACGCCTGACGCTGTTCAGCACGCTCTGCTTCAATTACTTCTCTACGACTAAGAACAACATTTTTACGTTCATCATTTATTTTAACGATTTTAAATTCGTATATGTTTCCTACGTACTCAGTAAGATCCTTAGGCGGTATAATATCAATCTGTGAACCAGGCAAGAACGCCTCTACTCCAACATTCACCATCAAACCCCCTTTAACAACAGACTTTACTTTACCTTTAACCAAACCTCCATCATGAAACACTTTAACAATTTTATCCCAATTCTGCTTGTGTGCTGCTTTCTCTTTAGAAAGCACTATCATTCCTTCGTCGTTCTCTAATCGTTCCAAAAGAACTTCTATTTCTTTACCAACCTCTATTTCCTCATCTTCAAATTCTGAGACCGGTATGACTCCTTCTGATTTGTAGCCAATATCAACCAAGACGATTTGAGGTTGGATTTCGATAATGCGGCCGATTACGATCGAGCCTTCTCGGATTTCGCGGAAGGACTTATCAATGAGAGCAAGTAATTCAGTGCTCATAGGATTGGGTTTGTAAGGTTAAGTTGAAAATTAATTTATGACTTAAATGTCTCGGATTTATTTCCTCTAAAACAACGAGACACCAACAAATTAAGAGGAATGGGGTTGCGACTTTAAGTCATTTGAAGAATTGCGCAAGTCCTTATGCTAATCTTTCAAATTGAATCATCCTATGAGCCTTCCTTTTGAGAAAAGGACCTTTGGCAACCCCGCAAGGATTCGAACCTTGAATAACGGTACCAAAAACCGTTGTGTTACCATTACACCACGGGGTTGTTTAATTAATGAAGTAAACTAGCCATATCTTTAAGAAGATCAAGGGCAGTGAAGCAATACTGAAATATATCTTAAATTTTCCTCGAAATAAGAGAAGAACCAGACATCGAATTAGGAACTGCAAGTCCAAGCATATTCAAGATAGTTGGTGAAATATCAGCTAGGATCCCATCTCGCAATTCAATATCTGCCGCATCCTGCGCAACATAAACCAAGTGCACTAAATTAGTAGTATGAGCAGTATGCGGTGAACCGTCACCTTTTATCATTTGTTCACAGTTTCCATGGTCAGAAGTTACAAGAGCCTTACCTTCAAGTTTTATCACCTCATCAATCACTTGCTCTAAGCAACTATCAATAGTATTCACCGCTCTCTTAGCTGCTTCAACTACTCCAGTATGGCCAACCATATCTGGATTAGCAAAATTAAGAATTACTAGATCATAATCCTTCAATCTTGATATAACCTCTTCAGTTAGTTTTGATGCGCTCATCTCTGGCTGCAAATCGTATGTGGCTACTTTGGGAGAAGGCACAATGACACGATCCTCTCCATTAAATGGAGTCTCTTCACCACCATTAAAAAAATAGGTAACATGAGGGTATTTTTCAGTTTCTGCTATACGGAGCTGTTTTTTTCCTGAGGATCCTACAACAGCCCCTAAAACGTCATCCAGTTTTTCAGAGGGAAATACAATCTCACAATCATATTTCTCATCATATTCGGTCAATGTATAATAATGAACATCAGGTAACACTTCACGGTCAAATCCCTCAAAATCATTAAATAGAAATGCTTCAGATATTTGACGAGCTCGATCAGCTCGAAAGTTAAACCATAAAACAACATCACCATCATTAACTCGCTGTTCCTCATGTCCATCAAATATCAGAGGAGGTAAAAATTCATCCGTTTTATCTGCAGCATATTTAATTTTTACTGCCTCAGAAGGCAAAACTTCAACACCTTCACCTCGACCATGAACGATCGCATCCCAAGCTAACTTACTTCGATCCCATCGGCGGTCACGATCCATGGCATAATACCTACCAATAACAGTAGCAATTCGAACTCCAATCTTACCAAGTTCATCCTCACAATAAGATAAATACCCCTGAGCTCCTGTAGGTGATGCATCCCGCCCATCTGTAATTGCGTGAATTTTAATATTGTTAACACCTGCTTCTTTTGCTTCACCAGCAAGGGCAATAAGATGATCTTGGTGACTATGAACCCCTCCGTCTGAAACTAATCCTATCAGATGTAATTTTGAATCCTTGGCTTTAGCAAACGCCTCTTGCAGAACCTCATTTCCTCTCAGATCTCCATTCTTAATAGAATTATTGATGCGTGAAAGATTCTGAAACACAATTCTTCCAGCACCTAAATTAAGATGGCCCACCTCCGAATTACCCATTTGACCTGGAGGAAGGCCCACATCCTCACCGCTCGCACTGACACTAGAAACAGGATACTTATCAAAAAGATAATCATGAAAAGGAGTCTCAGCCAAGAGAGTAGCATCTCCATTCTCGGCCGCTCCAGCAGATCCATCAGGATTAATTCCCCAACCATCACGAATCACAAGCAGACAAGGTTTTTTAGACATATTGAGAATAAAGTATTTAGAAAATCTCAAATACACACCCTTAAGATGCGAATTCAATTATTATTATTTCTAGAAAAAGCATTCTTAACTCGTGTAATCCAAGGAACGCAATCTCTTTTTATATAATGGTCCTTGTTATGAGCTATAATTAAAAGGCACTAATCCAAATCTCTCCAACCCGGAACCTCTTCATCTATAAACCGCTCCTCTCTCCACGGATCCGCAGTATTTGAATACCCTCTCTTCTCCCAATAACCGAGTTGCATTTTATTAGTAAATTGCATCCGATTGACAAATTTAGCACTCTTCCAAGCATAAAGGTGAGGAATTATAACCCTCACGGGTCCGCCATACTTTCTTGATAAAGATTCACCATTTAGGCTAGTCGCTAGGAGCGTTCGCCTACTGTAAACTGCCTCGACAGGAACATTAGTAGTATACCCATCATAAGAAACAAAAAGAACATGCTCGGCACAGGAATGAGGCCTCACTTGGTCTAAAATATCTAACATCCTGACACCTCCCCATTTGCAATCATATTTGGACCAGGTTGTTACACAATGAAAGTCGCTCATTTCTTCCACATGATCCCACTGCGCTAAGGACTCCCAATCAATCTTCAGTTCATTCTCAACTTCTCCTCCAATCTCTAAGACCCAATCTTTTTCTTCAATCTTTGGCTGAATTCCCAAATCAAGAACCGGTAATTTTTCCACTGTATGCTGACCTGGCGGCAATCTATCCTCGGACCGTTCTTTTTTAGATAAATCTGAAGATCCAGCCATTTTTTTTGCCCATGACTCTTTGCGATCTAAGTAAGATTTTGACATTTAGTATTAAATAATTCGGTCAGAACAACAT
>TARA_B110000116_G_scaffold2064_1_pt1 | contig 12457 bp, 11 predicted proteins | sample TARA_B110000116 | Tara Oceans TARA_B110000116 (sample SAMEA4397355) | marine metagenome | biome: Polar Biome; feature: [ZZZ] marine water layer (ENVO:01000295); material: water (ENVO:00002006), including particulate matter (ENVO:01000060) such as... | depth 199 m
GCTGTTGTTGATGGCCAAGAAAAACAAGTTTCCCCAGGTGAACTGATCTATATTCCAGCAAATATAGTGCACAACGTAGATGTTTTGCCCGGTGAAGATGCCCACTTCTTTACTTGTAAGGATTTACGCCATGGTATTGCGGGTACGCCAATAGGTCCTGAACGAAAGTAGTTTAAATAGTGAATAAGGAATTACATGAAACTGTAGCAGTAATCGGCTCCGGTACGATAGGCGCATCATGGGCAACTTATTTTTTAGCCCAGGGTTGTAGCGTCCGAATTTGGGATCCAGACTCTAATTTTTCTGAACGAACAAAACTTTTTATTGATAGTGTTTGGCCAATTATGAAAGAGCTTGGTATTGCAGAATTAGCTTCACCAGATAATGCTATTTATTGTAAAAGTATGGCTGAAGCAATTTCAGGGTCTACATTTGTACAAGAAAGTGGACCAGAGAACGCGGAATTAAAAACAAAACTAATTGCAGACGTAGATAGTATTTTATCAGCAGATATTGTAATCTCTTCAAGCTCGACTGCACTCCCAACTAGCGAATTCCAGGGCGGAGCAAAACACCCTGAGCGGGTTGTTTTAGGTCACCCTTTTAACCCCCCTCATTTGATGCCATTGGTTGAAGTGGGCGGAGGAAAAAAGACTGCGACATGGGCGGTGGATAGGGCGATGGATTTCTATCAAAAGATAGGTAAATCGCCAGTAAGATTACGCGCTGAAATACCTGGTCACTTGGCTAACCGCTTACAGGCAGCGGTTTATCGAGAGGCTGTTTACCTTGTCTCTGAGGGATATGCAACGGTTTCTGACATAGATATTGCTATGGCCCAAGGACCAGGATTACGATGGGCTTTTATGGGGCCTCACATGACTTATCATTTGGGAGGAGGGTCTGGTGGAATAGCTAATTATTTTAATATTCTTGGTTCCAGCCAAGAGAGACGTTGGGAAGCCCTTGGTGAGCCTAGGCTTACAGATGAAGTAAAGAAAAAAATTATAGAGGGTGTTAAAGAAGAAGCAGGAGAACGTTCTTTGGAAACGTTGGCTGCTGATCGAGATGAGATTTTAGTAAATCTTTTAAAGGCATTACAAAAAAAATCTCTGTAATTTAGTTCTATGAATAAAATAAAGGATAAATTTGTGAGTGAAATCGATGATTCTACACCACTTTTATTTACCCCTCTTAAATTAGGTGAAGTAACACTTAAAAATAGAGTAGTAATATCACCCATGTGTCAATACTCCGCGACCAATGGGCTAGCGAATGATTGGCATAGTATACATCTCGGACAATACGCTTTAGGCGGTTCTGGTTTGGTGTTTTGTGAAGCTGCTGCTGTTGAAGAGCGAGGAAGAATAACTCACGGTGATTTGGGCATATGGTCAGCTGAACATGCTGCTGCATTAAAACCTATTGTATCTTTTATATCTGCTCAGGGCTCTGTTCCAGGGATACAAATAGCCCATGCTGGTCGTAAAGCAAGCATGCAACGCCCTTGGTTTGGAAATGGCCCATTAGGAGAGAGCGACTTTACACGCGGTGAAAAGGCTTGGGACATAGTTGCCCCTAGTCCTGAGCCAATTAATGAAAAATATTTGATGCCACATGAACTAACTATTAGTGAGATTCAAGAAACACAGACGGCCTTTGCCAAAGCTGCCGGTCATGCGGATGCAGCAGGATTTGAAGTTCTTGAAATTCATTCTGCTCATGGATACCTCTCTCATACTTTTTTATCTCCGTTATCCAATCTCAGAAATGATGAATATGGAGGAGACTTAAATGGAAGAATGCGATTTACCCTTGAAACAATTGAAAAAGTTCGAGCTGTATGGCCTGCTCGTAAACCGCTATTTGTTCGTATATCTACGATTGATGGAGCAGATGGTGGTTGGACATTAGAGGATTCGATTGTTTTAACTAATGAAATGAAAAGTAGAGGAGTAGATGTTATTGATTGTTCATCAGGGGGTATTGCGGGCCCTGTGACTGCTTCTCGGGAACCTTTACCATTAGGGTTCCGGGTTTCTTTGTCGGATGAATTGCGCCGTAATAACAAAATTTTGACCATGACTCATGGACTTATTTTACATGCCAATCAAGCTGAGAAAATATTGCAATCAGGAAAAGCCGATTTGATCGGAATAGCTCGTGAGGCTCTATATAATCCTTATTGGGCTCGCCATGCAGCTAATGAGTTGGGATTTGATGAAAGTTATTCTGATTGGCCAGACCAATATGGTTGGTGGTTGACAAGACGTGAAGCCCACTTGAAAGATATTGGCGCTCGTTGAAAGTATAAAAAATATTAATTTGATTTAAAGAAAGACTTCATATGGCATCTCCGATTCGCTTCTATTTTGATTTTGTTTCCGCCTATTCGTATGTAGCGATAAACCGGATAGATAAAGTTGCTGCAAGATATGGTCGAGAGGTTGACTGGAACGTAGTTGTTTTACCAGATATATTAGACCATCATAATTCTATATCACCTCGAGAGCAGCCAGCTAAATTTGCACATAACCAGAAAGACTTTCCTAGGTTATGTAAAATGAATGGATTACCTGTTAATTTTCCACCCGAGGTTCCTCCGTATGGCGCAACACTACATAGATTAGTGTTTCTTCGATTAAAAAGAAAAAACATTGAGTTGGCTAAAAATTTTAGTCTAGCTGTGGGTAATCGCTACTTTGGTAAGGGAAAAGAGGTTCGCACAGCCCGTCAGTTAGCCTCTGCTTGTAGGGATTACGGTGTTAAAATTGGTATTGATGAGATAAAGGCGTCAGAAAATGACAGTGTGGCAAAAAAATCTTTGTCTGCAGGCTTTAAACGTGCAATCGCCGATGGAATGTTTGGTGCTCCCTTCATGGTTTGTGATGGAGAAAAATACTGGGGAGCAGATCGCCTGGACCACTTAGAATATAACTTAAAGAGAAAAATAAAAGTCCCTCGGGGATATCAGCCATTTCCCTTACTAAGTAATTTTACTGAACGTAATGGTCCTTTATTTCATAGAGTGAGAAATGGTAAAATAACCTTTGCCTTTAGAGTTGATGAAAGACATCTAAACCCCCGAGAAGTTGTTCATGGCGGCTGGTTAACTAGTTTCGTCGACGTGTCTATGGCAAAAACAGCGATGTTTCAAATAGGTCGTGATGGCGTTGCTCCTACTATCCATCTAGAAACCGATTTTATTGGTGCTATAAAACCTGGCCAGTGGGTTGAATGTCAGGCTAATTTAGTAAATAGGACGCGATCTATGAATTTTGTGGAGGGTGTGGTAACTGCTGATGGAACACCGGTAGCGCGTTGCTCAGCAATTTTTAAAATTCCCCATAATCTACAAGCATAAATTAAGTAGTAGTTTCAGCTTGTGGTTTCCCATAGTAAATAAAATATTTTTGGCCAACACTATGAATGCGTTTTGTATATACTTTTTATATAGATCATTAATAAACCGCTGATATAATTATGTACTTTATACAGCGATCTAAATTATTTCTTCTTGTAGTTATGGCTCCTTTTTTGGGTTTAGCGTTCATGCTAAGCCAATTTTTAAGGTCAGTACCGGCTGTTATAGCGCCAGATTTGCGAAGCGAATTTAATTTAACAGCAATAGAACTTAGCTCTTTACCAGCCGCTTTGTTTTTAGGTTCAGCATTGATGCAATTACCTGTCGGTGTTTTTTTAGATAGGTTTGGCCCTAGAAGAACAATAGCAATATTTTTACTAATATCTGCAGCTGGAACTACGTGGATTTCTTGGGCTGAGAGCTCTTCTGTTTTAGCAATAGCTTTATTTGTTGCTGGTTGCGGAATTGCACCAGTTTATATGGGGTTAATTGTTTTACTGTCTCGGTGGGTTCCTCGTGATCGTTTGGCCACAGCAAGCTCAATAGCAGTTGCCGTCAGTGGAGCTGGTTTGCTGCTATCTGCTGCTCCATTTGCTTGGGCGAGTGTTGTCATTGGCTGGAGAGAGACGCTTGGATTTGTTGGGCTTGGTGCAGCTTTGCTTTCGGCTATAGTTTGGTTAGTAGCGCAAGATAGACCTCCTGGAACGACTTCTGCGAAAGTTGTACCCGAAACTTTGCGGCAAACAATTCTAGGTCTAAAATATGTTTTGGGAGACCGTAGATTATATGCCCTTGCTTCAGTGGCCTCAATCTCAGTTGGTTCTTTTTTATCTACTCGTGCTCTTTGGACAGGGCCTTATCTAAATGATGTGTTTGGTCTTGATATGATAAGTAGAGGTAATGTGATACTGGCTTTGTCAGCAGCTTGGCTTGTGTCGGCTCTATTTTATGGGCCGCTTGATCGTTTATTTGATACAAGGCGTGGGGTAGTTAGTGTAGGAGCAATAAGTATGGCTATCTCCTTCGTGTTTCTAGCTATAAATAACAGCTCATCAGTTGGCGTTGTGACAGTCTTGCTTGTTTTACTTGGCTTATCATCGTCATTTACTGCACTTATTTTTACGCACGCTCGAGCTCTCTTTCCCGACACTCATATAGGAAGGGCGATTACTGCAATTAACCTTTTTATTTGGAGTGGAGTGTTTTTAGTGCAGGTTTTTACTGGTTTTATAATAAATGCTTTTCCACCGGACTCACAAGGCCATAGCCCCATAGAAGCCTATCAAGCGATGTTTGTAACTTTAGCTATTGCATTAATTGTAGCTGTTATTGTCTACAGGCGTATTGAAGATGCACCACCCTCAAAAGATATTGCCCATTAGATAATTAATCCTCGAGCCCTGCCCTCAGGCTGATATCATTAAATTGTATCTGAACATGTTTTCCAACCAGGTCATCTGGTGAATTACGTGCTAACCAAGACAGCACTTTTGCTGGTCTTTCAGGCGCCTGACCGCTGGTGGTAGTTAATGCAGAATCCCGAAAGTCTTTATTTGAATACATCTCACGTACCATATCGGTTTCAGTAAATCCTGGCGAGAATGCATAAATTTTTATATTTGTACTTTGTAGATCAATATTTAGGCACTGGGTCATTGATATAAGTGCTGCCTTAGAAGAACAATAAGCGGCGTAGTAACGACCAGGAATAAAGGCACGGGCACTGGTAAGATTTATGATCGTTCCGCAATCGCTTTCTATCATCGAAGGAAGTACAGCATGTATCATATTATAGGGACCCATAACATTAATTTTGTGAACTTCCTGGAAAACATCTGGTGGCATAGCCGCTACACTTCCCATTTTTCCTGAACCAGCATTATTAATTAAAACGTCAATACCCCCATGCAGTCCTAGTATAGTGTCCACAAAAGTCTTGGTTGACCTAGCATCTGATATGTCGAATCCGTATGTCTCAGCTTTAGCGCCTAAAGATTCTACCACCGCTTTGGTTTCATCACCTGCACTAGAAGTTTGGGCACATAGAATCAGCGTTGGTTTATCCGTGGCTATAAGCTTAGCTGTAGCTGCTCCTATTCCTCTGCTCGCTCCTGTTATTACAACAACTTTACCTTTTAAGTTAGTCATTAAAACTACCCTCCTCCTCTTTTACTAAAGAAATATAAAAACACATTTATGTAAAAAAAAACGCCCAAGCGTATCTCGAGCGTTTCCTAAGTTTTATGTAATGTATATTTAATTGCGGTTACCGAACAACCTTAGTAATAACAAGAAGAGATTTATAAAATCCAAATAAAGTGAAAGCGCACCCATAATAGCTTTCTTTCCAGAAATCTCTGAATCATCAAGAGAGTTATACATTTGCTTTATTCTTTGAGTGTCGTGGGCGGTTAGGCCAACAAAAATAAGAACACCTAATACCGAAACGACAAACTGGATCATTGAGGAGCCAATAAACATGTTCACAACACTAGCAATTATAATACCAAATAGGCCCATCATTAAAAATGATCCCATTCCAGTTAGATCGCGTTTCGTAGTGTAGCCATATAGGCTCATAGCAGCGAATGTAGCAGCGGTAATAAAGAAAACTCTTGCTATGCTTTCACCGGTATATACAATAAATATATTGCTTAAAGATAAGCCCATTACCCCAGCAAACAGCCAAAAGAGAAGTTGCCCCGTGGATGCTTTCATACGGTTAATCCCAAATGAAAGTGCAAACACAAACGCTAATGGGGATAGCATGGCAATCCAGCCAAGTGGTTTTGTTGACAAATATCCTTGTGGGGTTATCGCATAAAAAAGCCCTAGTAAAGCAGGTGTAGAAGCAACAAAATAGGCTACCACACCTGTTAATGCCAAGCCTGTAACCATGTAGTTGTAGACACGCAACATGTGGGCTCGCAGGCCTTCATCTAGCCGGGAATCTACACCTGTGCGATTTGACATCACGCCGTGGTTAAACTGGTTAGACATATATACCTCGTTATTTTGTAATTAATTATGCTCATTTAGAGCAGCATTATAATATGAATATGGTCACTCTAAGCTTTAAAAGCAACAGGGCTTTAGGCTGATTTATTTAGCTAACACCTATCAATGTATTTTCTAAATGTGATTTCTGTAGCACCAGCCGCTAGAGATAGGCCAATAGATATTAAACTAAGGCCAACCGCTATTTGTGAAGTAATTATAGGTAAAAAAGCTACTATCAACACAGCTACTATAGCTAAACGAAGGTAAGGCTGCCAAATTTTTAATGGTTTTTTATAAACATTAGGAAATACCAGTGTGTAAAATAAGGTTATGTAGTTAATTATACCTATTGCGATGACCCAGCCACTAACCTTTCCACTAGCATATATAAGGAGTGCTATTGAAAAAACTAGAATACCGTTTATTTGTCTTTCTAACTGTTGGCTAAAAGCGCTAGAAGATTGTATCTTTTCTGTGAGCCATATCTCAATTGTTGAAATAATTATTGCAGTCGTCGCTATAACCGAAATACTCCATATCATCATAATTGATATATCTGGTGGAGTGTACACGGCTACTCCTCCCACCAAACAAGTTAAGCCCATATAAGCCAGTGAAAGCCGTGTACCAATTAATGATGAAGAGTTAAATTGAGGGGTGAAGACGCCAACTATAAATACTATTAATAAAAAAATACATGTACTTATTACCGTAGGTATATAGCCTAGCTTAAATGCTAAAGAAAATAGTCCCGATAAACTAATCGTAATAAACACTCCTAGTGGAAGATGAACCACATTAAGTGCGCCATCAGATAAACCTTGCCCTATCTTCATCTGTAAAAATTTAGTTTAAACTGATAAAATTCAGCTTTTACCGCAGTGATATCGCTACGAAAAATATTCATTATAACACCAAATAATACGAGGTTTTTTACTTTTGGTTTGTCTAATTATTCACTGAAGGAAGTAATCATTCCTTTGTAGTAAATTAAATCAACCAGCTAGTTATCAATTTTAAATGGGCGTAGACAACATGTGAGGTATAGACCAATTATCGACAATTACAGTTTTAGATAAGAATTTGGGAATATTTTCATCAAACAAAACCTCATCTACGTAGGTCCCAAAACTATAGAGACATCCATTACCTTCATTGTCTGTTTGGAACAATGCATAATTTGCTTCTACCATGAAGGTATTTGCATCTGATTCGGTCTTGATGCACACGTTACTAATCAAATGCCTGTCAGTGTGAATGCTATATTCATTTGCTTGACGAAGAGATGCTATTCTGTCGCGGAGCATGTTTTTATTTTCACAAAGCATTAGTGTTACTGGTAACCCAAGGGTTAGGTTTTGTTTCGGGACAATCTTGTATACACATTTCTCGACGAAAAGATCTAACCATTCTTCAAGTCGATCGCTATCTAGACAGGAGGCGTACGCAGAAAACAGATCCTCAATCGCAAAACGTTTTTCTGTTTCTATCAACGAAAGGCTCCTTCTGGCTCAATTCCCATTAACTCGGCATAATATGACCAGAAACCTCTTATTGGCACGTCATTGACTCTGTAGTCCCTGTCAGAAATTTCACCTTTCCCACCTACCTCTATAACTGTTGTTGAATCCCGTTCTTCTGAAGAACTGGCCTTGTGAGCAATTTCAATAGCCTCGGCATCTTCCATAGAAACCAGGCCGCCTGGGCCAAATAGATTTAATTGCCGCAACCTGTGGTTAGTCATGTCAAGATCGTCGTCTGTGTAACCAAAATAAGTCCATATCAGGTCGAAAGCATCAACTCCCTTAGGTTGTATTTGTCTGGTTGCTAAAGAATTATTTAACTGTTGAAAAGATGCGTTTGGGAACATAGTGGAAATGGCTAAATTACGGTCGTCCGCATATTCTTGGTGAAATTCAAGTAAACTGGGGTCAAGTAACTTCAACTTGTCACTATTAATTTTATTGCCCCCATAGGCTTCCTTGGCATCTAAATCACTATCAGAAGAGGCATGGGCATAAGTAAGATTATGCCGGTGGCGTTTATCCATCTCTACCCCCCCCTTTTGAGTAGCTCTATCTAACCCAAAGGTTACTAAGAACTCATGTAAAAGACTTGCGTGGTAGGTATCCCTTAAATTTTCTAAATAGAACTTCCAATTTCCATGTATTCTTTGACGTTGATAACCAAGTACCTTTATTGGTTTATGGAACAAGCGGGTGATATGGCCTTGCATCATCGGGCCAAGATAATCTTCTATGTTTTCACTGTTTTCTGAGAAAGAACCAAAGATAACTCCTTTGAAGCAAGCGACACGTAGTTTGCGAAGCCCATGATCTGCCTTATCAAAATCATCATCCATGCCCCCCAGGCCCTGTATTCCCCGTTGGAAGGGAATGCCAATTAAATTACCCGTCAAGTCATAACTCCATCTGTGATAAATACAGGTGTGAACTTTAGTATTTCCCTGGGCATGACGACACACTGCAGCCCCACGATGCGCACAACGGTTTACAACGGCATGAATTTTACCGTCTTTGTTTCGATTGACGAGTATCGGGGTGTCACCTACCCACGTAGTTTTAAAGTCTCCTGTCTCGGGTATCTCTGCTTCGAGGCAAAGATATGACCAGGTCGTTCCCCGAAATATTAGTTTTTGTTCATGATTGTAAAGGTCGGTATCATGATACAGCCAATAAGGAACTCGAGAGTAATCGCGTCGTTGCCATTCCACATTTAGTGACATCAGTTTATCCTTCACAAATGGTTTTAGCTTTAGCTTTCTTAATCATTTAATAAGAATCGCTATTCTAGCAAAACTGATAAATCATTAGGCCGCCAAGATAATGTAACGGTATCGCCTTCAGATATTGACTGCGCAATATCTTTATTTGGTGCGTCGGCTGTTAGTTCTGTTCCATCTTCTGTTATATTTTTAAACCTAAACATTCCTCCAAGATACATCTTTTCTGTTACCAAAACCGAAATACTAGTGCCGTTTAATTGCTCGGCTGTATTCTCTACATTGACATCCTCAAACCTTAATGCAATCGATACGGGTTGTCCCACGGTTAGTCCGTCTGGGGTAAGACAGCGAAAAACTAAATCTAGACAGGAAACTAAACATTCACCATTTTCTTCAATTTTTGTTACATTTCCGTCAAAAACATTAGTATGCCCAACAAAGTCAGCCACAAAACGTGTTTTAGGTATCTCGTAAATATCTTCAGGTGTTCCAACCTGTAAAATATGCCCCTGATCCATAACGGCAATTCTGTCTGACATTGCCATCGCCTCACCTTGATCGTGAGTTACAAAGATAAAAGTGTTCCCAAGCGATTTATGTAGTCTCCTTAATTCATCTTGCATTTGTAGTCGTAATTGGAGGTCAAGCGCCCCTAAAGGTTCATCAAGTAATAAAACAGAAGGGTTGTTTATAAGAGCACGCGCCATTGCCACTCTCTGTTTTTGTCCTCCGCTTAGTTGGTCAATTTTACGCTGGCCGTACCCTTCGAGCCTGACAAGTTCAAGTGATTGTTGCACTTTTTGCTCAATGGTTTCAGGTTTAAAACTTTTCATTTTTAGACCAAACGCAACATTCTCAATTACGTTCATATGCGGAAATAGTGCTAAATGCTGAAAGATCATGTTAGTGTTACGCGCGTAAGGTGGTTCCCCAATAGTGTCCTTGCCATCAATTAAAATTTGGCCTTCACTGGGCGTTTCAAATCCCCCAATCATTCTCAACAACGTGGTTTTCCCGCAGCCTGAAGGGCCAAGTAGAGAAAAGAACTCACCCTGTTGAATTGTCAGAGACACATTCTCTAAGGCAGTAACTTCTCCAAACCATTTTGATACATTACGAATTTCGACACTAGATTTTGATTTAGAGGAAATTTCACCTTGTGTCCTATTACCTATATCAATCGTCAAATTGTTTCCTTTGTCATCTTATAAGATATATCAGCACAGTAGTCGCAACATATAGTTGCGACTACTAGCTTTTTAGGTAAATCTATGCCGTCTTAATGATATTCCAAGATTCAACCCACTTATCCATATTAACAGGGAAATCTAGCCCATAAAGCTTGACGCCCCGATCAGCTAAGTCAAGGCCCAGCTTGGTTTTTTGTTCTTTACTGAAAGTCGCAACGACCTCTTCCGATGTTGACGGATAATTCGTTACTTCCGTAAGTGTTACGCCAAACTCTTTTGATAACATCGCATTTATTACCGCCTCTGCGTTGGCAGCATTCGGCGAGTCTTTTGGCACAAATCCAGATTGATGCCAGAATAACAGACCGTCGCTTGGCCAATTATTTACAACATTAAGACCCTTTCCTTGTAGAACTCTTCGCATTGCAATCCAGCCGTACATGGCATCCACTTCGCCTGATGAAATGAGGTTTACCGCTTCACCAAACTTCGTCCACATTGTTCTAACATTCTTCTTACGATCAATTAAATAAGAGGTAATTTCTTTAAGGTCTTTGGCATCCATGCTGACCGGATCCGGATGTCCTTTATGAAGGGCAGCAGCCATAATCATACCGTGTGCATCATCTCTCCAAGCTATACGACCCTTATGTTTGTCGTCGAATAAAACTCCCCAGGATTGAGTAAGCGGGTCGTCGGTAGGGATTTTATCGGCGTTGTATATAACTGAATCATAACCCCAGACAATCGGAACCATGTAAGTTTTTCCGGCCCTAGTCACTATGTCTTTTTTAAATAGAGGACTTAGTTTCTGGGCATTAGGAATTTTGCTCATGTCTAGAGCATGCAAACGCTCGTCACCGTCTTTAGCCCCTAAAGCTGGACCTTTAACAAAATTAGTAAGACTAATCATCATGTCATAATTTTTAGTCCCGCCAGGCGCCATCAGTTTAGCAAGTGTGTCAGTTGGAGAAACGTATGGAGCATTTTCAACCTTTACACCGGACATGCTTTCGACAATAGGTCGCCCCTTCTTCGGCATGAAAACGCCGGGCATGATTGCAACCACTTTTTTGGGTTGTGCTAGCGCTGTTGACATGGGAAGTGCACTTACAGCAATTCCACCAAGGCCCGCTATACCTGCTTTTTTAATAAAAGTTCTCCGATCTGAACGACTATCTTGAATAAATTTAGATTTCTTAGTTTTATTTTTCATTATAAATTCTCCCTCCAGAGATTTTTGGGTTTATTTAAATACATAAATTTCCTCATTTCTTTTGCCGAACTAAGTTTTTGTACTTCGTGAGGCACGATGCATAAAAACAAATCCAACAGCAGAACTAAAGATCGAAATCACGATGATTAAAACTGCCATCGCGGGTAACTGAGGGGCTAATTCATCAACTATTAAGCCCCAAAACTGAACCGGAATGGTACGATCATACCCGGTAACAAAAATAGTTCTTATGAATTCGTCAAACGATAGACTAAACGAAAATAGGGCTGTGGCAATGATACCTGGCCTTATAATTGGAAATACGACGCGGAAAAAGATTTGAAAAGGTTTTGCACCAAGATCCATTGCTGCTTCTTCTAATGCTCGATCAAACCCGTGTAAGCGTGGAAAAAGTGTTAGAAAAGCGAATGGTAATACCCAGTTAACATGCGCCACTAGTACAGTTGTCCAGAGAGATGAGCGCACTCCAGAAAACCCAAAGAAGATTAGCAAAACTATGCCGCCTATAATTCCTGGTATAATTATTGGAACAAGAATTAGGTATAGAACAATCGATTTCCCCCGAAAATCATGGCGAAACCCCATTGCCAAGCATAATGCAAGAATTGTCGCTATGGTAGCTGACAGAAAACCGACACCAAGACTATTTAGAAGCGAATCCAGAAGCTCGGGACTAGAGAAAACCACCTCATACCAGCGGACGGTAAACCCACGAAACGGAAAGCCAACTATCTCAGAGTCATTAAATGACAGTAGCACAATCATTAATAATGGACCGTATAGAAATGTGTAAAATGCCCCAGCATATATCCATAAAGCTGTTTTGTATCCTCTATATTGTGTTTTAGTTTTAAGGCTAGAGCGACTGAGGTTTTTTTTATGATTTACATTTTTAGGGGCCATGTTTTTAACGATTCCTT
>TARA_B110000116_G_scaffold40426_1_pt1 | contig 12383 bp, 10 predicted proteins | sample TARA_B110000116 | Tara Oceans TARA_B110000116 (sample SAMEA4397355) | marine metagenome | biome: Polar Biome; feature: [ZZZ] marine water layer (ENVO:01000295); material: water (ENVO:00002006), including particulate matter (ENVO:01000060) such as... | depth 199 m
CGATCTCGGCCATAATTTTGAATGTAACCATCACCAAATTCCCAAAAAAATGCCGGTTGCATCGCAGGGACAACCATTTGAGATACGACTCGATCCTGCAAATCTGGCGGTGTAATCCCACAGTGATCAATTCTGTGCCGCAACGCATCACGTGGATATTCTGACTGTGCCCTTGCCATGGCATCGAGCGTTTGCTGAATTGCTTTGTCACCAACAGCATGCACCGTGCACTGCCAACCTGCTCGATGCGCACGTCCCAGCAAGTCATCAAGTTCATTTTGGCTCCAGTATGCAATACCAGAATTGTCTGAATCAATTGCGTAAGGTGACCGAGTAGCTGCAGTCGGGCCCGATGAGGATCCATCAGTCATAATCTTGAACGCACCAACTCTGATTTGCTGATTACCAAATCCAGTCTTAATGCCGGTTTCTAAAATAGGTACATGCGGATGGTCAAGAGCATTAACCGTGACGAAACTATAAATTCGAACTTGAAGCTCGTCCAGAGCAACAAGATCAAGGGCTTGTTCAAGCGGCAAACCAGTCATTCCGCCTGCATCATGGATGCTGCTGAGTCCAGACGCGAGATCAAGCTGATTAGCAACACGCAAGTGTTCCCTAATCTCCATCTTTGAAGGTTGAAGCACGTCTCTAAAGGGAACAGTCGCACGTTCATACGCCACACCGATGATTTCTCCGTCTGAGTTCCTATCAAATCTTCCTCCATCCGGATCGCCCAGTGTTGTTTCCACCTCAGCCAGTCGCATAGCAGCTGAGTTGAATGATCCGATATGACCGCAAGTTCTGGTAAACCACACCGGGTGATTTGGCGACACTACATCCCAATCCATCGCATTTGGATGACGACTCTCCGCTAACTTTGAATCGTTATAACCACGACCACGGATCCATGTTCCTTCCGGCTGTACGGCTGCTCTTTTTCGGACTTCTTCCACAAGTGCCGCAATCGAATTCATTCCGGGTGCCTTACAGTCGATTGCATCCGTAGCCGCGCCAATCCCCGCGAAATGTTGATGTGCATCAATGAAACCTGGCGTCACGGTCCGGCCAGCCAAGTCAATTACTTTTGTTTCAGATCGTGCTTGTGCTCGGACGTCAGTATTTGACCCAACCAGTGAAATTCGGTCACCTTGAATTGCAATCGCTTCAGCGACTGAATTATCTGGGTCAATCGTGTGAATTGACCCATTTACTAAAATGATTGATGGTGTATCTGACATATGGCTCTCCGAATTTTGTGGTTCTTAGATTTTTGAATGCGAAATTAATGGTCAGTCGCATAGTGCTCTAGCAAGAGATCTCGGCCAAAATCACCTCCTGGTTTCCGCCAAACTGAATGAATATGATTAGCATCATTCTGAGTATTGTCGTACTCAATTAACAAATTCGGTCCTTGTATCCGGTAATAATGGCCTTGGTACCGTTCAGTACTGCCTGCCCAAGAAAAATACGACCCTAAAAGGCCATCTGTCTGATATTTCTCATATTCAAGCTGAGCTAGTTCGTGAGGAAGCCTCGAAATATAGAGTTTGATCAACTCTAAAAATTGATCTTTTAGTCTATTATCCATATCACGAATACAAATTCCAATCGGAATCACACTCCTATATCGTAAAATTTCTGGCTCGTCCTCTCGTTCTGTCCGGTTACTGTAATTACCATCTGTTGGTGTTGAAGCATCAGACCATGGAAGAACACCATCCTCTACTTGTGGTCGATTTGACTGAACAATATCCGTAGGAGCAATCTTACTGACAACGGCCACTGCTCTTTGTTCATCCGACATTGACAGCACCAATGCGCGCCCTAGGTCCTCTTCTGCCCCAAGTGGTCGTAATTTATAATTCTCTGCAGTGGGGGCATCTGCTGGATTTGATCCCAAGAACGCAGGTGTCATCGCAACTAGTTCCTCATTCATTATTAGGTATGACAAACTGACATGATGTCCATCAAATCTCCAACCCCAGCTACCGGTCGGGGTGCCAAATACACTCACGTAGTAGAGTCTTGGATCTCTAGTAAATCTTCCCTGCCATCCTTCCAATTGGTCTAGTGTTACCTCCAACGCCATAATGTTCGTGGTCGCCACAAAAGCATTCTCAGACAATCCTGTGGCTAGTAGTCGACGAGCGAGTCTCTCTTGATCTGAATTCATTTCACTGAAAGAAAGTCCGCCTCGAATACCCGGCGTATAGGCCCATCGCTCGCGCTCATCGTTTTCAGGGAAGCTAAATTGGCATTTTAACAATTGTTCTGGATTGAGACTTGCCAAAAAATCTTGAGCTGCATTCCGCATCAATTCAGCTAGCATGCCTCTTATTGAATTAATTACCATTATCTCGAAATAGTCCTTGTTCCCTAGTCTCAAATAGGCATTTGAGTGGCGCGTGCATCATTTGTCTTGATTAGAAATCGAATGCAATGCTTCAGTCATTTTCTGCAACTCCACGCATTCAACTCCTAGCTTCAATCCACGTGTAAGAGGTACCTGAAAGATAGCATCGATTTCCATTTCACGTCCCTCGACAAAATCAATCATGGTACTCGGTTTGTAATCAATCATCGTATCGGTCATCGTCATTAATTCATCAATAACTCGGTTATCGAGTTGAGGTGCAAACTCACCCATCGAATTCACAAGATCTGCATTTCCAATCTCTATCACCTCTCGCATTATTTTTTCAGCGAGAGATCTCAAGTGAGGCTCTTGCATAATTACCTCTGTGCTGACTCCACCACTCAATACGCACAGTCCATTAAAAGGTATGTTCCAACAAAGTTTGAGATATCTAGCAGCCAATCTTGAGTCTGCCACGCTGGTGACTACTTTAACCAGTTCCCAAAGAGACATCGCAATGGCAAGCTCTGATGGATCGTCACCTAGGTGAGTGATTGTCAGTGGTCCATAATCAAGGTGGTCAATCACAGACGGTTCCGATCTGTTGATGCAAGTAAACGCCAATCCTCCGAAGATTCTTTTGGGGTCCATCCACTTAGCAAATTCTTCCTCAATACCCAAACCATTGATAATGGCCAACAATCTTGTATCGGCTTCTATCAGTGGTGAAATTAAACGCTCCGCGTCAGGCAAAGCAGTCGCCTTAAGCGCGCATAAAATCCAATCTGGCTGAAACGTCTGAGCTAATTCAACGGGGTCTTTAGTAATCCGTGGACTATGAAGTCTGATGTCGCCATCTTTACTATTAATCGTAATCCCACGCTCAGCTACGGCTGAGTAATCACTCCTTAAAACAAATGCAACATCATGCCCTTGTTCTGCAAGTCGTGCACCATAATAAGTTCCAACAGCACCAGCACCAACGACTGCTACTTTTGACATAAACATCTACTCTCAAATCGTATCAAGGGTATTTCCCATCGATGCGATCTCCAGGTTGGTACGCGGGATCGCGATAGAACTCGATTGTCTTACGTTCTTTTTCCTCAATAGCCGTAGCGGCGGCTGGAATGTCTCGAGCTACTTCTAATGGGATTTCTATCGCTCCATGCTGATCAGCAACAAGTAAGTCTCCAGAAGATATTGTCAGTCCGCCGACTTGGACTGGCCCACCAACTTCGACAAGATGCATATATCCGTGCGAAACAAGTACATGTTTCGAAAGTGCTAGGAAACCCATCTCCCTCATTTCATCCAAGTCGCGAACACCACCATCAGTAATAACTCCAACTCCACCGAGTGCCGTATGACGAGTCGAGTTGACCTCCCCCCACCAAGATCCGATCGAAGGTTGGTCAAGATCTTGAATTACAACAAATTTAGGTCCAGCTTGGGCAAGCATGGCATCAATCAGTAAATCTCTATCCACGGTATCTGGGTCATCTTCCGGTCTTATCGACGCTCGCATCTTAGCGGTAACTGCATAGCCTGCCCGAATGCCCAGTTCAGGAAAACGACACACCACATCGGAACCCGTGAACCCAGTGGTTCGTGATCGAATGTCGAGGGTTTCTATCGCATTAGCAATGGCTGGTGTCGGCCACTTACACAACGCATCCAAATCAGCTTGATCTAATAATTGGTTATTCGAAGTCACTAATGATCCTTTCCCAAAGCCTGCGTCACTCAGTTATGAAATCTCAGTCTAGCTGGCATTAGTTTGAATAAAAAGACTCGAAGACGGCGTCGACCAAAGCAATATTTCTAGGATCACGCCAAGACCTACCGCTCTGGTTGCAACTATAAGCCAGGCTTAACTTTGCCTCAGGATCAGCAATACCAATATGCCCACCGTTACCATAATGCCCAAATGTTCCAGCATTGGGTCCAAGTGGTCGGATGCCAGGGATAGCCAGCTGAAAACCGAGGCCAAACCTAGTTGGTCTCCCAAGCACCAGATCGTCGCCATCAGATGTAATCTCACGTGCCTGATCTACTAGATCAGCACTAAGCAATTGGTAGCCATTTAACCCATGCCCACCATTTGCCAGGGCTCCGAAAATAAGTGCCACAGATCGTGCGTTTGAGTGTGGATTTGTACTTGGAAACTCAGCTGATCGCCATACTCGAGAAGCAGGAGTGTGAGCCTTATTTGTTTTTGGGTTCCCGTACGTTCTGATGCTCATACGCTGAAAATGTGTTGCCTCCGCGTACTTAATCTTCTTCCAAGGCTGGCGGTCCGGCACGACCTCATCCTTCAGCGGTTTGTATGATATCCAGTCAGCCGTACGATCGTCATATTCTTCACCTAATCCGACAAAAAACTCAGCCCCTAACGGCTTCGCAATATCTTCTCTAATGACCTCACCAATTCGCCGATTGGTAACTCGCCTAACCAGCTCACCTAAAAGAAATCCAATAGTATTGGTGTGATAGCCATGTCCTGTATCAGGTGTCCACCAAGGAGTCTGTTCTGCTAACGCAGAACACATGGCATCCCAGTCAGTGAGCTGAAGACTTTCCGGAAGAATCCGCTCAACAGCTGGCAATCCCGCTCGATGACCCAAAAGCATTCGAACCGTTACATCTCGCTTGCCCGCCTGACCAAACTCAGGCCAGTACGTTGATACTCGATCATCGAGAGAAATTTGACCTTGATCCACCAATCTTAAAACTGCAATCGCAGTTACCGCTTTCCCAATCGACCAAACAGGAACCAGAGTGTTTTCAACCCACGTGATATTTTCTTTTTCGTTCTGCCAACCGGCCCACAGGTCAACGACCAGTTCTCCGTTTAGGCAGACTGCAACAGAAGCACCAATATCCCCTCGCTCAACGAAATTTTTGACAAATTCGTCTCGAAGTTTCAAAAAACGGTCATCACATATTCCAGCGACAGTCGGTGCTGCCTTATGGGGCCGTGGCGGAGGAAGTGGCGGTAGTTCAAATTTTGATGGCATATCATTTCATCCTCACCGATATTGTAGGCTTTAATCCAAAATATCAACGTCGTATGATTAAGCCAACGTCATTAAAAAAAAAGGAGAGTGCTATGAGCAGTAAACCAATGTCGATAAAAACATCTCTCGCATGGTCCTTTGTCGCTACATTTATATGGTGCCTTGTCTCACTAGGCTTCATCAGCACTGACCTCGACCCGTTGATCCTACAAGCACCCACGCTCTTCATCATGATGTTTCTTTCGATGAGGCTCGGTGCGGTTATTTCTTATTTGATAAATAAGAAATGGCCGCAAAGCGCAACAAAACAGCAGGGCGATAAGGAACAATCGGTCGACACTGAGATAGTGTCTGACTCCAACCGATCCGAACATGCACGCCGCAGGCGCGAATCCTCGCGAACAAAGTCAAAAAAACGTCGACATTAATAAAAAACGAACCCACGTCCAGGTTCAATGACATAGGGATGTTCCGCTAAATCAAGAGATGTACCATGCATTTTTCGAACCGACAACAGTCTGTCGCCTTCTCCACTAAGTCCACCTAATTCAAGATTGATTATTCCGTCTGAAATTTGTTCTTCCACACCGAGCATTGTGTAACCTACAGCATCATGTTGACGAAATCCTGTGAGAAGAGTGGAACAATAACTCCGATTCGCAACCTCTAACGTTACTTCCCCAACAAATTTCCGAGCCTGATCTGAATCAGTAAGTGGAGAAACCATTCTATCCAAAGTAATTCGCTCAGCACGAATCTCTTCGATGGCAATCATCATGGAGTCAACCGCCTTCTGTGGATTCAGCCTTGAGGAGTCGTCAATACTTTGGGTGGGTTCGTCCACACCTGACTCTGGAATTCGAGCAGTGCTCGAATCAAATTGCACGACTGCCGCATATCCATCGTTTACAGCGGCTCGTAAATCCCAGCCCAAAGACGCTGCGAGTTCGTAAAGGGTGCCAGGGTCTTCAAAAGTACCGATCACACCTGGTTCCCCTGCAGCGATTCCAGCAAGAATGAATTGAATGCCAAAAATCGTCTTGCCTGAACCAGCCTCACCAGCTACCAAGACGATTGCACCTTGAGGAATTCCTCCCTCAAGTGCTTCATCTAGCCCGGTTATACCAGTCGGAGTTCTCAAGCTAGCCTCGCTGTCGCATATGCATCATTTTTAGAGTGTGCACATAAGAAATATACGCTGGATTTCCACAAGTGTCGCTTGATCGCTCATTTACTCGTTTACCAAAATAATTTTACCGAAGTTGGTATTTGACTCCATGTAGCTGTGAGCTGCCGCCACTTCCTCAAGCGGGAAGACGTGATCAACGATCGATCGTAAAACGCCCCGATCAAATAAAGGAAGAACTCGTTTCGAAAAACCTTGTACCACGGTGGCTTTCTCTTCAAATGTCCGGCTTCTTAACCGAGTACCTCTTACCGTCGCGCGCTTATTTCCTAACGCACCAAGTTTAGCGCTATCAAGGGTGCCCCCACCCATCGAGCCCACAACTACCATCCGTCCAAGTGTGGCCAATGATCGTAAATTATCGTCCCAGTAAGGTGCTCCAATGACGTCTAGTACCACATCAACACCAATGCCATTAGTTTTCTCAAGAATCACATCTGCGAAATTCTCGGTTCGATAATTAACGCCAAATGAAAGACCAAGTTCTGACGCCGCAGCTAATTTCTCGTCGCTACCAGCTGTCCCAAACGTGAGACAAGATTGCGCAGCTGCAAGTTGAATTGCTGCTGTACCAACTCCAGACCCAGCAGCATGAATCAGCACCGATTCACCCATCACTAGGTCACATTGCAAATGCATCGCATCGTAGGCAGTTAAATACACTTCAGGTATCCCAGCGGCTTGCTCAAACGACAATGTTTTCGGCATTGGCATTAGCATGCGCTCGTGAACCACTACATGAGTTGCGTACCCCATCCCACCGAGCAGTGCAATCACACGATCACCGCCCGACCAGTCGGTCACTCGTTCACCAATCTCAGTTATCACACCAGACATTTCGAGTCCCGGGATATCATCTCTAATTCCAGGTGGTGCAGGATAATTGCCATGACGTTGGGCAAGATCTGCTCTGTTGAGGGCCGTCGCCTTAATTTCAACAACTACCTCATCCGGTCCGGGCACGAGTTCAGGAAGTTCTTGAATTTCAAATACGTCTGGACCACCTGGTTCCGTTATCACTGCAGCTCGCATATAGCCTCCGTAAATAAATGCTTAGTCAGCTTCGATATTAGACCATTACAGGGTTTATACTCTTCTGGTTAGAGGAAAATCACCACATGACAAAAAATGACAAAGAGCCAAGTTCTTTAAAGTTAGCTCAATTTCTAACTGACATCACCGTGCCCGCTCAGGTCCGTGATGTCACAAGGCGGTACTTACTTGACTGGATCGGTTCTGCAGTTGCCGGCGGTTCTAGTGAGCCTGCGACAATGGCGCGGAGTACAGCTGCGATTTTGGGTGGGCACCCAGTGTCAACAATTCTTGCGGATGGCTCAAAAACATCTGCGCCACTCGCAGCTTTTTGTAATGCTACCGCCGCCCATGTGGTAGAAATGGATGACTTAGATAGAACCTCAATCACGCACCCAGCCGCGCCGGTCATTGCTGCAGCCCTAGCCTTAGGGGAGCAGTATGAAGCAAGCGGTGACGAAGTCTTAGACGCAATTGCAATTGGCTACGAAGTCTGTATCCGTGTCGGTGAAGCACTAGGACCAGCGCACTACGAATACTGGCATACAACAGGAACAGCAGGCACAAGTGGTGCAGCCGCAGCCGCAGCGAGGATCTTAAAACTTCCGACCGAAACCGCACTCCATACGCTTGGATCAGCAGGTACTATGGCTGCCGGATTATGGGAATTCTTGTCAGATGGTGCAATGTCAAAGCAACTTCACCCAGCCAAGGCCGCGCATGACGGTGTACTCGCCGCCCTGCTCTCACGTGAAGGATTTACGGCAGCATCTCAAATATTTGAAGGTAAAAAAGGACTCCTAAATGCCATGTCTTCATCACCACGTGTTGATTTGCTAACTAAGGATCTCACGCAACTGTCGGAAGATAGTTCAATTTGGAAAATCAACTTTGTGTCTTTCAAAGTGCATTCCTCTTGCAGACACACCCATGCTGCGGTAGATGGAGCGATTAGTTTAGCGAGTGACAATAAGATTGATATCGACGACGTAAAATCAGTAGAAGTCGAAATATATAGCCAAGCGCTTGGTCTACTCGAAGGAGTAGAACCTATTTCACCTTGGGCCGCAAAGTTTTCACTTCCATTTTGTGTAGCAACTGCGCTAAGATATCGAGATTGCTCACCTTCACGATTTACTGACACGACAATTACCGATCCCCACACCCTTGCACTGGCACAAAAAATTAACTTTAGAACAAGCTCTCGTTTAGATGAAATGTATCCAGAGGCTTGGCCATCAGTCGTAAAAATTTCACTCAGAAATGGTGTCCTCCTGCAAACACAAGTAGATTTTCCTGCGGGAGATCCAGAGACTGATATAAGTTCAAATCAACTCTCGGACAAGTTTCGTCTACTTACTCAAGACGTCTTGGGAGAAAGAACAGACCGACTTATCGAAAGCATATTCGATAGTACTAAAATTCCAGAAGCCAGAAAGCTAGCAACCCTCGTGGCTTCGAATTCGGCAACTAGCAAGTAGTCGGCGGTCAATCTGTTGCAGTCGGAACAAACAAAAGAACAGAAGCCTTCTAGTGAACCAGTTCTAACCTTCGATCTAGATGGCATCTTATGTGCACCTATTTTTGGCTTGAATATAGGAATAAATAGAAATTTTCTGATGCCTGAGGTTATTCCCCCCATCGCAAAAATTCCGCCGGACTGGTGGAGGATAATTTGGGACAAAATTAGGTTTAACAGTCGACGACCTATGAGTGATGCCTGTGAATACCTCGAACAGTTACAAAGCCAGTATGCTCTCATCCTAGTAACCGGCCGACGCACATCTCCAAATAGCTGGTTGAAAAAAAATGGATTATTCGATTACTTTTCTGAGGTTATTTGGAATACTAGTGAGTTCCAAAGCGCGCATTACAAATTAAACACACTGAATACACTCCGCCCTGTTGCTCATTTTGAAGACGATCCTCGCACCGCAGAACTACTCGCGCAATCTGGGGTAACTGTCTTCCTTCGAGATTGGCCTAAAAATAGAAATCTACACTTTAATAATCAAGTAATTCGAATTTCCAGTCTCAAAGACGCGTCAGAGTCGCTCAGCAAACTTAGTCAAAATAGCTAGGAAACTGAATATAGTCGAATGATTCGTAGCCTTAACCAAGCCATGCGAGACGTCACATTCGAACGGATGTTTGAGTCTCTTAAGTATCGCGACTTCCGCCTGCTCTGGTTAGGTCAAGGCGCTCATGCGGCGGCACTCTGGATTGAGATGGTTGCTCGACCATGGCTAGTTCTTGAAATCACTAACGGTGACGCAACTATGGTTGGACTCATGGTCGCTACTCGGGCAGCGCCGTCACTACTCTTTGGACTCTTCGCCGGAGTGCTCAGCGACCGGTTTAATCGGAAATATTTACTGCTAGCTGCCAAAAGCTCTGCATTCATAATCAGTCTGTTATTTGTCGGGCTACTGATTCTAGGGTACATGGAACTGTGGGTAATATTCCTATTCACCTTTTTGAGGGGATCTGCTATGGCGTTTGATCAGCCTGCCCGGCAATCTCTGGTGAGCCAAGTGGTTCCAGTGACTATCATCACGAATTCTGTAGCCTTGATGTCTTCGACTCAAAGTGTCATGCGTATCGTAGGAGTATTAGTATCAGGCTTAGTGATTGAAATATTAGGTTTTACTTACGCCTTTGGTTTAGTTGCCTTCATCTACTCTGGGGCGGTAATTGCAACGGCTCTTCTCAAAGTTGAACCTAACAATAAGTCAGTGATGAAATCAAGCACCTCACCTCGAGTTATAAAGGCAGAATTACTAGAAGGCTTACGATATGGCTTTCAAAATTCTACAATTCGAGGAATTGTTGTCATGTCATTAATTTTCTACGCCTTCGCAATGTCATACATGCAAGTGTTTATTCCATTGATCGCGTGGCAACAGCTCGAGTTAGGTGCTAGAGGGGTGTCGTATCTAGCAGCAACTACCGGAATTGGTGCATTGTTTGCAACATTCAGCATCGCTGCCATGTACCCAAAAAAACTGGGCTTTATACTAATCCTTTCCCTAATCGGAATGGGAATAGCATTAATCGCTTACTCCGCAAGTGCTCTGTTGCCTGGACGTCTAGGATTGATAGCTCCCATAGTTCTAATTGGATTGGTAGGAGTTGGACAAACTGGCTATTTTTCAATCTCGAACGCTACGCTCCTAACCGCATCTCCACCTGAATTTCGGGGCAGAATAGTGAGCCTCACATCGCTCGATCGAGCGATGTCGGCCGTGGGTGGAGCAATGGGCGGAGTGCTCGCTGGACTATTTGGTGCGATTGCTGCTCAAGGTCTTTACGGAGCAATCGTACTCATTGCTGGACTAATATTCCTTCTGAAAAGCAAAGGTTTAAGACAATATGTGGCTCCATAGAAAGTTTATACGACTAAGATAAATCCGTATAAAAGGAGCCTCCCCTGCTACGCCTAAGACAAATCGCGTTAATCACACATGACTTAGGCTCTATCGAAGAGAGCTTTCGTTCAATTTTTGGGCTCGAAATATGCCATCGAGATCCGGGAGTTGAAAAATTTGGGCTAAATAATTTTCTCATGCCATTAGGGAATTCATTCATCGAAGTTGTTGCTCCGTTTAAGAACATGACTGCCGGCGGTAGGTATCTAGAGAAACGAGGTGATAGTGCTGGCTATATGATAATTATGCAAACCGACGATATCGCGGAAGCACGCATGCGCATGAAAAAGTTAGGTATTCGGCTTGTACTAGATGGTGGAAATGATACTCATACTACCGATGGGATTCAGTTACATCCCAAAGATTTACCCGGTGCAATTGCCGAACTACGATGGAATGTCGGAGACCACGATCTCGACGGGCCTTGGTCCCCAGCCGGAAAAAATTGGCTCCCCCACAGGAACACATCCGTCGCTAGTACAGTACGTGCAATTGAAATTAATTCCATGAATCATGAAGCACTAGCAAGCCAATGGAGTGCTGCACTAGCTCGTCCAGTTAGAACGTCTAATGAGTCCGTGTCGTTGATTGACCTTGATGACGCGACACTCCGCTTTAAACCACTAACTGGCGATCGCACGGAGGGACTAAACGAAATTGATATTCAGGTTACCAATTTTACTCATGTCGTCAGTGGAGCAAAGCGAGCAAGATGCCTTCTCTCTCCCTCATCTTTACAAATCTGTGGGGTGCAGTTCAACCTAATTGAAGCGAGTGAGTACCTCAAGCTAGATACGAATAAGATGGATACTGGTCATTGTATTTGAGTAAAATTTACTACTAAGTGTGGCAATAAGTGTTGCATCAGTCTACCCCATTCCTACGCTGTTTTCCCTTAGACAAATATCTGTAGTTCATGTCTGGCTTAATAAATAATATTGTATAATATAATCTACATTGCTGAGCCGTGGAATGTTTGGTGGTTTAGTAGCTAAAGTTAGTATGAGTGGAGTTCCGTTCATCATGGTTGTAAGTCAAGATTTAAAAATATTAAGAGAGCGATATGTTAGCTCATTACTATTGGGTGATGCTGGCAAGGCCAAGCAGGTCGTGATAGATGCTCAGAGTAGAGGGCTAGACGTCCATGCAATATACGTAGATATACTAGCTTATTCTCAGTCGATTCTTGGAGCAATGTGGAATAAAGGTGAAATTAGTATTGCAGTTGAACATCTGGCTACAGTAGTCGCTTTGGAAATCATGAATGAGCTGAGAACACAGGCTAGTCAGATGCGTAAATCTAATGGATTGAGGGCTGTGGTTACACCAGTGGAAGGTGATACTCATACGGTGGGATC
>TARA_B110000116_G_scaffold234813_1_pt1 | contig 12374 bp, 8 predicted proteins | sample TARA_B110000116 | Tara Oceans TARA_B110000116 (sample SAMEA4397355) | marine metagenome | biome: Polar Biome; feature: [ZZZ] marine water layer (ENVO:01000295); material: water (ENVO:00002006), including particulate matter (ENVO:01000060) such as... | depth 199 m
GTTTTCTGCAGAAGACTTTCGCCCTATGGGCAACGACAGCATCTACCTGCAGTAGTCTCGCCAGCCTTAGCGTAGCGTTTGAAATAGCTGAAGAAAAACTGAAAATACCTCAAGATATCTATTCCTTTACATTGCCCCTTGGGGCACAGCTAAATAAAGATGGCACCGCAATCATTCTAGGGGGAACTCTCCTCTTTACAGCCCAAGCTGCAGGAATAGAATTCACCCCTGCAACACTAATTCCCATCCTGATAATGGGAGCAGTTCTATCTATGGGTTCAGGAGGTATTCCCAGTGGAGGCGTGGTAGTATCCCTCATATTCATCCAAGCATTCGGACTGCCTCTAGAAATCGCAGCCATGGTAACTGGAATTTATCGCCTTCTCGACATGGCCAGTACAACGATAAACGTAATGGGAGATATGGTAGGAACCTGTATTGTCTCTCACTCTGAACGCAACTTCTTTACCGCGAGAGAGTAACATGACTTCTAGTACCCTTTCAGACTTCAGGAAACACTTTCCTGCCACATCTAATGGAATTTTTACTAACGTAGCCCAAAGAGGGCTTATTCCTCTCCCAGTACATGATTCGATTACTAATTACCTAACTAGTCGGACCGATCTTAGTTGGAACAAAGAAGAATCCTTTAGTATGGTCGAAGATACGAGAAGTACATTTGCATCTTTCATTAACGCTACTCCTTCTGAAATAGCCTTCACTAAAAATGTTTCAGAGGGTATTAATCTGATCGCGGGGGCAGTCTCCTGGAATCCAGGAGACAAGGTCATCCTATGTCCAGATCTAGAACATCCCGCCAATGTTTTCCCTTGGTATAACGTCTGCAAGCTCCACGGAGTCGAAATTACATCTGTCCAATCCTCAGAAGGCCACTTCGACCTAGACAAGATAGCTTCAGCTATAGATGACCGGACAAGAATTGTGTCGGTGTCAACAGTGAGTTTCTCCCCAGGATTTGTCACCGATGTAACTAGTTTAGCAGATATCTGTAGACGACGTGGAGTCCGTCTCCTTGTTGATGCCGCACAATCTGTTGGCATCTTACATACTGACGTTCAGAAACTCCAAGTGGACGCACTGGCCGTTGCAACACAAAAAGGTCTGCTATCCTGTTACGGCTCTGGATTCCTTTACTGTTCTTCCGATTTCGCTGAAGAATTACGACCAGCTACACTCGCTCGATTTAGCGTTGCAGATGAAGAAGACAGTCATGAGACTACCTTGACTGACCAAGAATTCAACTATGCCCCAGCAGCTCGCAGATTTGATGGTGGCAATTACAATTACCTGGGCATCACGGGAGTTAGATCCTCTTTAAAATTACTTTCTGACATCGGTACACTAATCATCGAAAAACATGTCCGAGAACTCTCATTCAGACTCGCCAATGGCTTGCTAGAAATCGGACTTCCCGTATGTGGAGGAACACCTGGGAGCCACCTGGGTCACATCATCGCCGTAGGAATAAGTGGAGGCGGTAGACATTATACCGCCGAAGACCCTGCTATGAATAGTCTACATGACCGACTCGTAAAAAATGGAGTCCACCTTTCAATCCGGAAAGGAGTCTTAAGGTTCTCCCTCCACGGTTATAACAACGAAGACGACATCGACCAAATCATCGAAATCGCAGCCTTGAATCGATAAACTCCTGGCGTTTCACAGCAACCACTCTTACATCCAGAGGCAATCACCCCCAAATATCTCCCAAAGTAAATCCCTCTGGAAAAGGGTCGCCTGGATCTAGAACATACTCAGCAAACCCAGTGATCCAAGCAGTCCCGCTCAAACTGGGGACTACGGCCTTATACTCACCCACCTCTGTCTCACGTAGTAATCTTCCCGTAAAAACCGTTCCGAGTGGTCCTTCATGGTGAAAATCTTCACCTAAACCCAGTAAACCTTTCGCATGTAAAACAGCCATTTTAGCACAGGTCCCCGTTCCACAAGGAGAACGGTCTAAAGCGCCGGTCCAAGTACCAGGATTGTCCCAGTCAAGAATACCAGTAGAAACTACAACAGCATTCTTCACTCGCCCTTGAACCTTGTTCGAGCTTCCAGAAAGCTGAGAGATTGAAATACCTTCAATGCCTGGGTTCTCAGGATGACACACCGGTAATTGTTCGCTCGCAGCCACCTTTATCATTTCCCCTATTCTAGCTATTTCACATCCTTCTCTGGGATCGAGACCTAACCCCACGTCTATTGCATCTGCAATCACGTAGAACATCCCCCCATAAGCTACATCAACACGCAGTTTGCCAATCTCTGGTACCTCTATTTGTTCGTCGAGATATACTGCGAAACAGGGTACATTTTCAAACGTTACCTTTTTTACTTTTCCATCTTCGACCAACGCTTCGACTGAAATCAAGCCACCAGGCGTCTCCAAGCAAAGATGAGTCACTGGCTCATCGATTTTCACCATACCTGTCTCTACTAGAGCAGTTACAACACAAATTGTATTAGTGCCAGACATGGGAGGGTATTCGACCTGTTCCATAATAACGAATCCTGCGTCGGCTTCCTCACAGGTGGGTGGTAAAAGTACATTACAGTTGGCGGCGGGATAACCTCGTGGTTCCCTCAACATCCTCTTTCTCAACTCATCCAGATTGGCTTCCAAATACTTCATTTTTTCAAACATATTAGCGCCTGGTACATCTGGAACACCTCGAACAATCACCCTTCCTGGTTCACCACATGCATGGAGATCCACTGCTTCGATTCTTTCAGTAAAATGCATGTGAAATCCTTTTTTCTTTGTACACTGCCAACCCATAGATATCAATCCATAGAAAACAGGACCCTTACAAATAAACAAAAACCAGTCTCCCCTCCGACACGAGAAGAGACTGGTTTAGAATGTTATAATTGTTGCTTAAATACTAACAGGACTTACAGTTGTCATTGTTAATAGCACCCAACCCAACCAACAATTCCACAGTCTCTGGGTAAGGTGACACCCTTGAAACTGGACCATTGGCCATATCAGCTGTCGTTTGTCCAGCTCTACTCAGGACTTTCACATCAGCGCCCTGATCAACTAGATAAAGGATCAAAGCGTTGTCCCCTCTCGACGCTGCGTGGTGAAGTGCAGTATATCCGTTGAAGTCTCTTTGGTCGACTGGGACACCCAGTTCTTCTATCAGGTATTTAACGGAAGGAAGCCAACCATTAGGTGCATGCTTATGTGCATTGCCAGCGTACCCTTCTCCATAACCAACCCCCGCAGCAGCATGAATGGGATGAACACCAGGACCTCCAACTGCAACGGCTGGAACACCAGAAGCATCTTCCTTTGCTGCAGAGTCATCATATGGATCAGTGGCGAAGACTAGGTTCTTATTACTGGCATCTTTCTCCTTGGCTTCTTCTGGTTTTCTAAAGCCTTCTTTCTGGAGAAACCAAGGAGAGGTGGCTCGTGCTACCCGCGCAGAATCACTTAACTCCCCTGTTTTCTCCATTGCTGCCATATCGCGGTTGAAACGTCTCCGGGGTGCTGGCTTCTTCGTAGCAAGCTCAGTATCTGCACCATAGGAAACCAGCAATTTCATAGCTTGCACATCTGTTCCGTATGATGCTCTCCAAAACGCTGTGGCTCCATCTGTATTTACCAAACCACAATTGCCATTACCACACCCCGTGTACACCATATACCAAGGGTGTAAATTAATCTGTGCATCTACATTCGCTCCAGCGTCTAAAAGGGCAGTCATTAAATCGAGGTAACTTGTATTTTGCTGTCCTTGAGCCTGAGGCTGTGGGAATCTGGTACGAGGCTGCCAACGAGAATTGATAGCAGCCCATAGAGGAGCAATCCCATTAAGCTCAGAAGCTATATTCGGATCCGCTCCATCTTCTAACAATGCAATGGCTAGGTCATATTGACCGTTGATCGATGCCATCAGGAGTGGGCTGGTTCCATCCCCAGCACTGACATTGTTTACATCAGCTCCACCTTGCACAAGTGCCACTGTTGCTTCTCTATTCCCCTGGCGAACTGCATGAAGTAAAGCCGTCAGGCCCCCATTAGTCCTAATAGGTTCTACTCGTCCGTCATCTGGCTGAGCTTCAGCTTCAAAACCTGGGTTGTATACTTCACGAGCCTTCCTAGTTGCTGCCTGGACTTCTCCAGCGGTATGAACACGAGCCCTAGGTCCGACTCTAGCGTCACTGTCTGTCATGTCCATAACAGCAGATTCGGCCCCTTCATCCCGGAAACCCTTAAGAGCTTCGTTATAGCGCTCACCAGCCGCTCTGTCCAAACCAGCAATCTTTTTCAGATCCATCACTGTTGTTCTGATTTCAGGATCTGCTCCCAGTTCAAGCAAGGCCACAATTGCATCAGCCCTATTGAAAGCAGCGGCGAACATGAGTGGAGTCTGACCCCATTCAGATTCTACTGGGTTCAGATCAGCTCCATGTTCCACTAAAGCCCGAATAGCTGTTGCCGAACCAGAGGCTGCAGCGAAATGCATGGGACTCGCACCAGAATTTGTAGTCTTTCTCGATGCATCCGCTCCTGCATCTAACAATAACTCAACGACCACATCACTTCCCGACTTAGTAGCCAAATGAAGAGGTGTGTAGCTGCCTATGCGAGTCTGTGGTTCCAATTTTGCACCAGCATAAATGAGCATGCCAGCCATTTCTCTGTCACCATACTCAGCAGCCCAATGCAAAGCTGTCATTCCGTCGCCTTGCGCAGCGTTTACATCTTCTCCTGAACGCAAAAGAGTCTTCATAACACCTATTTCGTTACGACTGGCTGCATCAGCAACTGGAGAAATGGGTGGTGGTGGTCCAAAGGCCATGAGCACAACACTCATTAATATCAAACCCACCTGTAGCGGTGTCCTGTAAATTCTGGTAACCATGCGTCTATCCTCTCGTCTGTTCTTCAGCGGTTGGACCAGAATAGTTCAGAGCAAATTCACCTGTAGAGTCTCCGAACTGATCCATGTCATCTAGGCCCAATTTATGAAGCGCGGTTAGCATTGCATTAGCCATCGGTGTCCCTTCGCTAGCCTGAAGGTGAAGGTTTCCTTCCAGCTGTCCATTTGCTTTACCCAAGAACATCAAAGGTGCACGGCGATGATTGTGCAAATTAGCATCGGCCATCGGCGATCCCCACATGATCATGGATTGATCCAAAAGGCTAGTTTCACCAGCCATTGTATTCTGTAATTTCTCCAGGAAGTAAGGAAGTGTACTCATGCGATAAGTACAAATTTGATTGAAATCAAGAACGTTTTCCTCTTTTCCACCGTGGTGCGAAGCAGGGTGGAAAGCCTTGTCACTGCCGCTTTCTGGATGTGCCCTATTTTGAGCATCTCTTCCCAGCTTGAACGACATCACCCGCGTCATGTCCGTCTCTAAAGCCAGCACCTGCAGATCGTACATGAGCCTTGTATGCTCAGCAAAATCATCTGGAACACCAGCTGGTGCTTCGGGCAGCTGTCTTTCATCTCCACTGCTATTTCTTCTTTCAACCATCTCAATTCTGCGTTCAATTTCGCGCACATTCTGCAAGTACTGCTCCATTCTCTGGCGATCAGCAACACCAAGCTCCCTGACTAAGGTCGATACTTCACCAGAGATCCAGTCTAAAATACTTCTGCGGCTCACTCTTCTTTCAGCACGCTCTTCTGGCGAATTTCCAGTGCCAAACAGCATGTCAAAAGCCACTCTGGGATCCCGAATCATGGGAAGCGGAGTGTTAGGCGTGGACCAGCTGATCGAATCAGTGTAGGCACATGAATAGTTATAAGTACATCCACCTGCTTGATCTAAATCCTCGATGCAGAACTGCATGGAGGGCAGAGGAGTATCTTGTCCGAAACGCTTAGCATATAGCTGATCCAAGGAGGTTCCAGCATGAATATCACTACCTTGGGTCTGCTTTGGATGTGATTGAGTCAAGAACACGGCGCTCGACCGGAAGTGGTCACCGCCAATTTCAGGTGGGGACAATGCTTCTGCCATTCGCACGTCAGTGTTGCTGACGATGGTCATGTAGTCCTGAAAATCAGCGAGAGGACTTAAAGTGTTCTCTGGAAGTATCTCAAAGTCTCGACCAGTTGTGGAAGGGGCGAATAAATTTTGTGTTGCACCCCAATCGTTACATCCCGGAAGACCATGAACCTCCTCAATACAAATCAACTTAGTCAGATCTTTAACATCTTTTTCTCCCGCGAGTCCAGCCCTTTTACCTGCTGGATTCATAGCATCAAGAAGAGGCAATCCAACAGTCGCTCCAACTCCATGCAAAAACGTTCTCCGGGACAGCTGTTTTCCAGTTATAAAATGCATAGCACCATCTCTCCTAAGAGTTCAGACTATTTGACTTAGTTAACTTCGTTCTCAGACCCATCCTCAGCAAGGGTAGCAGCCTTTTTCATCCTAAATGGATCACTTTTTACCACACCCACAACCAATGACGTAATACTGTAATCATCGGCTTCTGCAGCTCTTGTAATATCTCTCAATACGGGTTGGTCATAATACTCCACCCTCCGACCTAAAGCATAAGCCATAAGATTTAGTGTAAATGTCCTTACAAGTGGTATTGGACGTTCAAGCAATGCCTTAACCAACTCGTCAGGATTAGATATTGGTGTACCATCATAGAGCTCACCCCGTGTATCAAGGGGTTGTCCATTTTCTCTTACCCTCACTTGACCTGTTACATCAAAATTGTCCAACGCCAGACCCATTGGATCCATAAATTTATGACAAGACTGACAAGCGGGGCTGGCCCTGTGCAATTCCATCCTTTCACGGGTGGTAAGGAAGCGGCTACCGTCACTGCCCGCTGTGACATCCAAGTCAGGTACATTGTCTGGTGGTGGTGGTGGTGGAGTTCCTAATAAGACCTCCATCACCCACTTGCCGCGAAGTACAGGGGAGGTTCGATCAGCAAGAGCTGTTAGAACCAACACACTTCCGTGGCCTAATATACCCTTCCTTACATCGACAGATTCAACACGTCTAAAGTGTGTGCCAGAGACTCCTTGATAGCCATAGTGACGGGCCAGGCGCTCATTCAAGAAAGTGTAATCTGATTGGTAGAGATCAAGTAGGCTTCGATCCTCTCGAACTAAGGTGTTAAACAGCATCTCAGTCTCGGTCACCATTGCATCAGCTAAATTCTCATCAAAATTCGGGAAGAAATTAGGATCTGGATGGTTCTTATAGAGATCCTGTAATCTCAGCCATTGATGGGCAAATCTTGAACCTAAAGCTTCCGCTCGAGGATCCTTCAACATTCTTCTCGTTTGCCTTTCAAGTTCTGCTAAGTCTCTCAGATTCCCCTGTTGAGCGACATCCATCAGCTCCTGGTCAGGGGGTGAATTCCAGAGCATGACACCCAACCTTGTTGCCAACTCTATGTCACTAATCTCATAGTTTTCACCCGCGGCCACATCCATTTCACGTTCAAGCCGGAAAATCGTGTGTGGACTAGCCAAGATGGCTTCCAAGGAGGTCCTGATCCCTATTTCAAAACCTTCCTCAGCTCTTGAATCTGAGTAAAATTCCATCAAGCCCTCTAATTCATCTGGCACAAGAGGCCTGCGGTAGGCTTTGGCTGCAAGAGCCCCCAATATTTGGCGTGCGCAAGGAGCTTCCTCTTCGAGCGAAGTCGGACGACATGTAAAAATCTTTTCCCTGCTAGTCGTCTCGGAAATACCAGTAATATTGTAAGGACCGACCACTACCAAGTCCTTCAGATGCGGAAGAGTAGTAATTCCTGCTCCGCCCGACCCACCCCCGGCCTGTGACCAGTCATGTGGACGAATAAGATCTTCGTAAGGCCCTTCAGCACGCCTAATGAAAGCAGCTGAAACCTTATGCTGACCCGCTGGAACAAAGAATGGTTCAGTCTGCAGAGAAACTCCGCGGTCATAACGTTCGTACTGCAGAGTTTGAGCGTGTTCTCCGTCTATAGAAACATCTAAGTCGTGACCTCTTGAGTTATTACCCATACTGAAGGTCATCTCAAAATGATACTGAGCATCCGCTGCAAAATGGTGATTGATAACCATTCCACCTCTAGTCCCGTAAGGAGCCCCTGGGACGTAATCCCAAGGGTGTTGGGAGATATAGTTCGCATTGGTATACGTTGTATTAATTCGTGGTGCCCGATCATTACCAACCGCCATTCTACTGATCTCACCAGCAGCATTGAGGTAAGCTTCGAGCAATGTAGGTGACAATGACTGTGCATCACCAAAATTATCAAAATTATTGCTCTTCGTATCCAAAGGCAGCCAATCGCCAGCATCTACGTCGAGATCTACTAAATCCTTGACCATAGAAGCATACTCTGCCCGATTTAATCTAGGGAAAGTCCTAACTCCTGGATTTGGGTTCTCAGCGTAAGCCCGGTCCATCTTATCTTCAAGAGTAGTGACAAGTGCCAACAAAGTGTCTGGAGTTGGCCTTGGCATTCCTGGTGGTGGCATCATACCTGCTCTTAGTTTGACAATCATTTTTTCAACTGTCTCAGCTTTATCTAAGGCGTTGTCGATCTGGAATTCACTAAGTGACATATTTCCAGTCAGCATAACGTCGTTGTGACAAACTTGGCAGTAAGTCCTGACGACCGCATCTAGCTCCTCGGATGCTAATTCCACCGCCACATCATTGTGCACAATCCCAGCCGGAACATCAGACTCCGGGTGCAAGTATGTCAGCCCAGCCACAGGAGCGCCTTCACTCTGTGCCGAAGGGGTCCCTACCGGCTGACCAATAAATAGCAACAGCAGACCGAAGATCACAGAAATTGCAGGAATTTTTGTCATATCCATTGATTACCATATTTTTTAGAGGGAATCTTACGTATTAATTTTATCTGAGAACTGTAACTAGTGCAATAGTAAGGCCAATTAGATGCTTCTAGACCTTGGATAGGCCAAGGGAACCTGGAATCCATTTATTCATTTATTTCAGGTGGGTTTTAGGTAACCAATTCCAGGGTTGTGCAGGTATTCATGCAAACTCTAATTATGAACTATTGTCGCCAGTTAACCGCCCTCAATAGTGAATTTAGAAAAGCGCATAAAAACCTGGAAGTCCTAGAAGAAACGAATCTTCGATAGTTTTCTCTTCCTGAAGCAGGGAGAAACAAAGCTTTGCTGCGGTATGGCCCAGCCTCTATCTCGACCTTAGAATCCAACATCAATAAATCCAAACTGGGATCGGAAACTATGAAAGACCTGAAGAAAAACTGGACTTGGACCTCGAGAATATTCCTTTCTAGTGTGTCTTTACTTTTTATAGCCGTTTGTACTCCAGGGGGACAAGAATCCGAGGAAGATCTGGTCACTAGGGCCAGGGAAATACACGACAGGGTAATTACGATAGACACCCACGATGACATCAATCCCAATAACTTTGTTACAGAACGCAATTACACCATGGACTTAAATACACAAGTCAATCTTCCCAAGATGGAAAGCGGCGGCCTGGATGTATCTTGGATGATTGTGTACGTCGGCCAAGGACCCTTGACACAAGAGGGTTATGCTAACGCTTATGACGCAGCCATAGCCAAGTTCGAAGCCATTCATCATTTAACTGAAGAAATTGCCCCAGAAGAGATCGAGATCGCTTACAACTCAGCGGACGTTAGAAGAATAGTTGCTTCTGGGAAAAAAGTTGCAATGATTGGAATCGAAAACGCCTATCCACTAGGATTAGATCTCTCCAACGTCAGAAAATTCCAGGAAATGGGGGGACGTTATATGTCTCTAGCTCATAACGGACATAGCCAATTTTCCGATTCTAACACAGGTGAGAGAGACGATGTCTGGCTACACAATGGGCTTAGCGATTTGGGTAAAGAAGCCATTTCTGAAATGAACCGCTGGGGAATTATGATTGATATTTCCCATCCGTCTAAAGAGGCTATCATGCAAATGATCGAGTTGTCCACGGCACCCGTAATGGCTTCTCATTCTTCTGCACGTAGCTTGAACGACGTAAGCCGCAATCTAGATGACGAGCAACTAAAAGCTGTACAAGCAAACGGTGGAGTTGTTCAGACTGTTGCCTTTAGCAGTTACGTTGACTCCGAGAAGAACGCTAGAAATCGAGAAGCTCTCACTGCATTACAGCAGGAAGTGGCTTCAGGGCTAGGCATAGAGTTGTTAGGACGAGGAGCGATTCGTTCGATGAACCCAGATGAGAGAACAGCCTATGCAAGTACGATGGAAGCCGTCACAGAATTGGTGGAGCCGAGGATAGCTTCTGAAGTCAATTCAGAGGCTCCTCCCGTGGACGTCGCTGATTTTGTAAATCATATCGATTACTTGGTCGACTTCATTGGGATAGACCACGTCGGTATAAGTTCAGACTTTGATGGCGGAGGTGGAGTGGAGGGTTGGAACGACGCATCTGAAACCTTCGCAGTCACTCTGGAGCTTGTGCGACGTGGATACACTGAAGAAGAAATCGCGAATCTTTGGGGGGAGAACCTCCTCCGTGTACTAGATGAAGTCCAACGTATAGCATCGGAGATTCAAAGCCCATAAATTTAGGGATAATTCTGTCAACCTACACCAAGAGGACACCGTGGAAAACTCTGTGCAAAATGCTGATAGTCACGCCAAGATCCCCACCATGACATTTCTTGTTCCATTTTTCATGATAGCAATAGGCCTATTTTATTTCTCCTTCCAATTGTTTTCTGATTTTGGCGTCGACCTCCAGGAACTGGTAGCTGTTATTTTCACTCTTGGTGTCCTTATGGCTACGCTCGGAGCTCGGCGTCAAGCGATAGGGGTTCAAGATCGATTGATCCGACTTGAAGAGCGACTAAGAATGAAACAATTGTTTCATGACGACATGGTGGGTCGCATTCCCGAATTTACTACGAGTCAACTGATCGCCTTGCGGTTCGCTTCCGACGAAGAACTCCCAAATCTAGCCAGAAAAGTGTTGACTGAAGATATCTCGGATCAGAAAGCAATTAAGCAGCTAGTCCAAAACTGGAGGGCAGACCACCAGAGGGTTTGACCGCAAGCCGATTTAGAGATCTTTCTGTTTTCGACAAATGAAAATAAAATTGCTAAGTGGGCTATATTAGTAGACGGAGGAGGAGCAAGATTGGTGCCTGAAACCCAGGAATAGCAGTTCTATCCCTGGGTTTTCATTCTTGTGAGCTTTCGTTGCCTGACTCTCGTCGCCACTGATCGTATCTTAAGCGCAATTCCAAGAGCGGATTGTCACCTCCCCGTTCGACTCTCACGGAGATGGCCAGCCATGGAGCAGCCGAAGTTCCCTGGTCACTCATCCCTATTGCTTCGGTTGCGTAAGGTTCATCCCCACCACGGGCTACCACAATGAAAGCCATGGCAGCAGTCTGTCGAGTTGTTTCATTGTTACACCGAACGTCCCCACCAGCCACCGATCCTGCTTCCAGTGCCCGCATCAGTCGATCAGAGAGTTCATTGAAACCAGTAGGGTCTTCCCATTGAAACGCCTCTAAACCATCTGCGACCACCGCCTCGTTCACTAGTGTATTTCCTTGTACAGTAACCCCCATCTCAACATCTGCCATGATTCCCGCCCAGCGCTCGGCACCTTCGGTTCCTTCTGTAATACCCTCACGAGAAGGAGCTGTAAAACCTGCCGTGTGGACCACTCCATCATTTAAAGTTACCACTCCATACTGACGACGGTCGGTCTCTTGATCGACAGAAGGATCAGTGACTCTTGCGATCACTTCCTCCGCAGTGAGACCCTCCTGGATAGCGTTGTAAACAACATTTCGGTTATTGATATCGAAAGAAGCCTGTGTAGCACCCGCTCCTTTACCAGGAACAAGAGCCGCTAGAGCATCGGCAAAAGAAGGTACGCAGGAAGCAGAAGCCACTCCAACATCACCACTCAATGGATCGATGGCTGCCACTGACCAGGTAGTCATCTCCAGCGTTTTTTGCTGATCGACAGTCCCCCCACAGCCACATATGACTAGTAGGGTTCCTAGGAGGGAAGCTGTAATACTGTGTGACTCCATTAAATATCTAATGAGACTCACCCTGAATTACCTGATTCCTCAATATGCCAACCCCTTCTATTTCGACTTCAACTATATCCCCAGGCTCCATCGCCTGGGTTGTACCTGGTGTACCAGTAAAGATTAAATCGCCTGGGAACAGAGTCACATATCGACTCACATAGCTAACAATTGTTGGAATGTCGAAAATTAGATCGGCGCTGCTTGCCGACTGTCTGACCTCTCCGTTCACTCGGGTTTGAACGAGCAAATCCCCATAGTCTAGTCCATTTACTATGGAAGGACCGACAGGACCAAAAGTGTCGGAGGCCTTTGCCCTGAGCCATTG
>TARA_B110000116_G_scaffold231048_1_pt1 | contig 12323 bp, 10 predicted proteins | sample TARA_B110000116 | Tara Oceans TARA_B110000116 (sample SAMEA4397355) | marine metagenome | biome: Polar Biome; feature: [ZZZ] marine water layer (ENVO:01000295); material: water (ENVO:00002006), including particulate matter (ENVO:01000060) such as... | depth 199 m
AGCAAAAGTCCTAAACCAAAATCATCAACTCCTGCATTATTGGAAATGCAAGTAAGTCCAAAAATTTCTTTTTTAGCTAATGCTGCAATGCAGTTTTCTGGAATACCAGAAAGTCCAAATCCGCCAACCATAAAAGTCATATTGCTTTCTACTCCTTTTATAGCTTCTTCAATATTATGTACAACTTTATTTATCATAATTCCTCCTCTTCAAAATTATTATTTTCTGTTTCAAAAAGTTCCCCACAATCCATTCTCACATCTACCGACTTTGGTATATTAAAGCTGATTGGAAAAATCCCTGATTCTAATGTGTCAGCATAAACCCTTTTCATATATTCTGCAAAAACAGGAAGCGCCACATTTGCTCCTTGCCCGTAATGTGTGGAGCGGAAATGAACACTTCTATCTTCACAACCACTCCATACGCCAGTTACTAAATTTGGCGTTATCCCCATGAACCAGCCATCCGAATTGTTTTGAGTAGTTCCAGTTTTTCCGCCCATTTCGTTTTTAAATTGATATCTAAAGCGCAAACGAACTCCGGTTCCCATGGTAGTATTTACATTTTTATTATATACCCCGTCTACCACTCCCTGTAACATCCGCACCATCAAATTAGCGGTTTGTCTACTCATAGCATCCCTAGTTTTTGGTTTGAATTCTTCCAAAATTATGCCATGTTTGTCTGTTATTTTTGTGATGAAAATTGGCTCTGTCCAAACGCCATTATTTACAAATGTGGAGTATGCGCCAACCATCTCGTATACTGATAAATCAAATGTTCCCAAACAAAGAGAGGGCACTGCTAAAATCTTAGACTGTATGCCAATTTTTTTGGCCAAATCCACCACTGCATGCGGTCCGAATTGCTTCATTATATAGGCAGTAATAGTATTGATGGAATTTGCCATTCCAAACTTTAAAGTAAGTAATTCCCCTTCATATTTATCATCAGAATTTTCTGGAATCCAATCTTTCTCTAGCCCCCATTTTTCTTTATCAAACACAACAGGAACATTTGGCACTTCATAGCATGGCGAATAACCTTCTTGCATGGCTAAGGAATATAAAAATGGCTTGAAGGTTGAGCCCACCTGTCTTTTGCCCACCACCACATGATCATACTTAAAATAACGGTGGTTTATTCCGCCAACATAAGCTTTTACCATCCCAGTATTTGGGTTCATACTCATCATGCCAGAATGGATAAAATATTTATTATACTTTATGGAATCTCTTGGGGATAAAACCGTATCAATTTCTTTAGCCCACGAAAAAAGTGTCATAGGAACTTTCTTTTTAAATACTGCTTTTATCTCTGTTTCCGATTTTCCTGCTTTTTTTAGTTTTTTATATCTTTCCGATCGCTTCATCCCCTGGTCAATAATCTCATTAATTTGTTCCCATTCCATGTCCTTGGGGAATGGTGCTTTGCTATAGCCCTTCCAATGTTTATAAAAATCTTTTTGTAAGGAAGACATGTGCTCTTTAAGGGCCTGTTCTGCAAATTTTTGCAGTCGAGAATTTATGGTAGTATAAATCCGTAATCCATCTGTATACAAATTGTAAGGAGTGCCATCTGGCTTTACATGTTTATTGCACCATTTTTTTAATTCACCTCTTAGATGTTCCCTCAAATAAGGGGCTTGCCCTTCATTATGACTTGCTCTTTTAAAATCCAAAACAATAGGCTGAGTTTTTAAGGTGTCAAATAATGAGTCGGTAATAAACTCATATTTTTTCATTTGTGAGAGTACTACATTTCTTCTCCCTTGGGTTAATTCCATCCTTCTATTGGGGTTATAAAGAGCTGGATTTTTTAGCATCCCAACAAGCATTGCCGACTGCTCAACACTAAGTTCTGACGGAATGGTATTAAAATAAATTTGAGAGGCGGACTTAATGCCAACTGCATTGTTTACCCAATCAAAACGATTAAGATACATGGCTAATATCTCATCTTTTGTATATTGCTTTTCAAGCCGAATCGCAATAATCCACTCCTTAAATTTTTGCATTACCCTCTGCAAGCCCGAACTTGGTTTTTCAGTGAAAAGCATTTTTGCTAACTGTTGCGTGATTGTACTGGCCCCTCCTGAACTTCCGCTTCCAAATAGTAAACCAACTACTGCTCTTACTAAGGAGCGAACATCAATTCCTGAATGACTCATATAGCGAATGTCCTCAGTTGAAATTAAAGCATTTATTAAGTTCTCTGGTAATTCATGATACTTGATCTTACTTCTGTTTTCAAAAAAGTATTTCCCCATTACCACTCCATCTTCTGAAATAATTTCGGTAGCTAAATTATTTTTAGGGTTTTCTAACTGCTCGAATGTTGGGAGTGGACCAAATAACCCAAATGAGGTTAGGTAAATGGCTGAAAATAGCCCAATAAAAGGGGAGAAAACTATTAGCCAAATTAATACAACTTTTTTTCTGCTCACTTATTTAGATTTCATTTCGGTAAAAATAGTAATTTTATCCTCAAAATAAATGCTCCTTTCGCTTAAAGAAAATATCTGTAATTTTATGATTAATCCTCTATTGAGATTTATTTTCATTTTACTTATTTTTAATGCTTGCCATACGGATAACTCTGTCTATTACCCTCAACCGATTTTAGAGGAGTATCATATTATCTGTAATCCGGATTCCTTAACTTTTATTTACACTAACTTCAAAGACAACACTTATATCCCCATACAAATTGTTTCTAATAGAGATACTTCAAAAGCCAGAATGAGGATTCGTGGAGATTCTTCAAGAAAAGATGCTAAAAAATCATTGAAGGTGAAATTTATACTAAATGGAAAGGTAAAAACACTGAATTTAAATGCTGAATTTTCAGACAAAAGTTACATCCGGCAATATTTAAGTAGCCAGATAATGAGGGCTTCTGGACAAAATTGCTACAATACAAAGTTTGCTAAATTATCGATAAATGGAAAATATTTTGGATTGTATTTGCAAGTGGAAAATATGGATAGGCGTTTTCTGAAAAATAATTTATTAGATGAAAATGGAAGTTTATACAAGGCAACAAAAGATGGGTCTTGCATGAGTATTTTTGATGATGTTCCTAAAAAATGGGGGAAAAAAAATGGTATAAAAGATAGTTTTGAGGATTTGAAAACGCTAATTACTGAGGTCAATTCTGTACCAGATAGTTTATATTTTGATTTTATAAATTCTACTTTTAATTATACGCAACTTATTAATATCCTTGCCCTAAATATCTATCTAGCAAACGCTAGCACTTATTACCATAATTATTATCTCTATCATCATAGTGGCGGTAAATGGGAGCTCTTGCCTTGGGATATGGATAAAACGCTTTCCTATTATGATTGGATGCCTTATCAATACCACCGAACTTCAAGTGAGTGGGAATCAGATAACCCACTAATTGAAAGGGGTTTTTTGAACCGTCAAATGTTTATTGATATCAAAAATAGAATAGATGAATTATCTAAAACTTCCATTTCACCAAATGCAATCCTTCCAATTATTACCTCATTGGAAAGTTTGCTTGAAAGTTCAGTGGAAAAAGATAGTACAGATCAAATAAATGGTATAAGTCAGTGGCAAGATTTTTTAGACAAAGAGCGAAAGTTTTTCAAAAACAGACGAAAAACAATTGTTACTCAGTTTGATAAATGGCCAAGCACTTTTTCAGTAAAAAGGATTGAGAAAAAAATGTGTGAGGAAATTTTTTTTGAATGGGGCTCTTCTAAAAGCTCTAGAGGAGAATCAATTAGCTATACCCTTTCAATTAGTTCTGATTTTTTATTTCATGACACAACAAAGCTAATTACAAAAACTACAAGTGACACTACTTTTTTATTTACAGAAAAAATCCCTGCAGGAAAATATTATTGGAAAGTTACTGCAACAGATGGTGAGTTTTTTGTGGACGGATTTAACTCAAAAAATGTATTTGAAAAAGTGAATTGTTCTATTCTTCCAAGCACTATTTCCAAAAATATTGTTTTGCAAAAAAGCGGAAGCCCTTATCTTCTAAATCAAACGCTAACTATTAAAAAAGGGGTAAATTTTGCTATTGAAAATGGCGTGGAAATTAGGTTAGATACTGGAGTAAATATATTGGTGCATGGCAGCTTATTTGCTAATGGGACAAAAGAATCTTCTGTTGTTTTTTGTCCAAAACAAAAAGCAAAAGAATGGGGTTATTTTTACTTTTTTAATACTATTGCAAAATTTGACAATACTAAAATTCTGGAAGGGAACATAAATGCAAAATATACCGATTTAAGCATCAAAAACTCCTCTATTAACATCAAGAAAAAACGATTGGTTTTTGGCATTAATCGTAACCCTATTATTTGGACGCATCACGGTTCTTTCTTGCTTGAAAATTCAACTATTGATGGAAAAGGAACTGGGGAAGGAATCAATACAAATTTCTCCAAATCCATTGTAAGAAATTCTACTTTTATCAATCTTCCTGATGCCATAGAATTCATTTGTGTAGATGAAGGCTTAATCGAAAATTGTATAATAAAAAACTCCCCAGATGATGCTATTGACATGAACGCTTGTCATAATATAGTTGTGCGAAATAATGTTATTTTTAACAATAGCGACAAAGGAATTTCCGTTGGGAAAGAACAATACGGACATTCATCAAACATCCTGATTGAAAACAATAGAATCATGGGAAATAATATTGGCGTTGCCGTAAAAGACAGCTCCTTTGCAATAATAAAAAATAATTTATTTTACAAGAACAAAAGGGCTATTTTTGTTTATCGGAAAGATGCTTCTTCAACTGGAGGAAATACAATAATTAATAATAATGTTTTTTATAAAAACTCCTCTGCAATAAGCTTTGACTCTTTTTCAAACACAAGCGTAGGAACAAATATTTCAGATGGCATATTGCCTTTTGGGAAAACAAAAGTGTCATCTACCCTAAGTGATAGTATTAATCTTATCCTTGATTTTTAAGATTATGAAAAAAACTATTTTCTTTTGTTTTTGTTTGTTTTTGTTTGCTTGTAGCAGTCCAAATATTGATTTAGAATTAAAAGAAATCCGACTAATAAATAGAGATGGAGATGTGGAGGTTGTGGATATTTTGAGTGATTTAAAAAGCGTTAAAGATACCGGCAATTATCTTGAAATAAAATATTTTTTCTATAAAAAAAATATTAGCCTACTAAAATTAGGATTGCTGCAAATTGATAATGCTGCTTTTTTTAGGATGTATTTGAATGATAAATTAGTATTGGACAAAAGTTCATCTTTTTTTATGGATACTCTTTTATCTTCTAAACGAGATTCTTTTATTTACAAATCCTCTTTGTCTGCTGACTATTTTATTAGCTCTGAAATTATTAAAAAAAGTATTTTGTCAGGAGAAAATACCCTTTTACTTAAATTTCAAAACACAAAATTTTATAAACTACAGCACAATAAAACGAAATTATATCTATCAAACAGCAATGACGATTTTCCTAGCAAAAAACCTAAAAAAAGTTTGAAAAAATCTGCTTTACCTTGGCTAAGTATTCATACAAAAAATGGCATTAAAGATGAGCCGAAACTTCCTGCTCAACTTTCTGTGCAGGATGGAGAAGCTATTTTTAAAGAAACTATACAAATTGAAATAAGAGGAAATACTTCTCAAAGTTTTAAGAAAAAATCCTATAGTTTTATAGTAACAAATGAGAATAAAACTTTGAAAAAAGTTAGCTTACTAAATTTACCAAAACACGAACATTGGATTTTATACGGTCCTTATGCTGATAAAAGTTTGATGCGCAATGTGCTTGCTTATCGATTATTTGAAAAAATGGGGCATTACGCTCCTAGAACCAAATTTTGCAAATTGAGCATAAACGGATTTTATCAAGGCCTTTATGTTTTGTGCGAAAAAATCAGGGTTGATTCTAGTCGTTTGGATTTAAAAAATGGGTATTTAATAAAACTTGATAGGCCAAAAAATGAGTTTTTTCAATCAAATATCTCTAATGGGGAAACATCAAAAACCGTTTTTGAAATTGTTCATCCAAATAATTCTGCTTTAGGTTTTTCGGAGAGAATCCAAATTCAATCTTTTGTACATTTATTTGAAGAAAGTTTGTTTTTAAGTGATGAAAATAGTTTGGGTATTTTTGAAATCATTGATATGAACTCTTTTATTGATTTTTTAATCATTAATGAATTTTGTAAAAATATTGACGCTTATCGATTGAGTACTTATTTTCAAATCTCGGAGGAAAAGAAACTAAAAATGGGGCCAATTTGGGATTTCAACTTTTCCTTTGGGCTTACCGATTATTTGAATGGATACAAATCTTCTGGCTTTGTATATAGTAGCATGGAGGAAATTCCTTTTTGGTGGGAAAAATTAAATCAAAACAAGTTTTTTAACTCTGCTCTTACAAAAAGGTGGAAGCAATTAAGAAGCTCAACCCTAAGTGATGAAGTTGTGATGGAAATGGTAGAAAAATTTGATAGAGAATTAGAAATTGCTCAAGAAAATAATTTTGACAAATGGTCTTTATTAGGGCAAAAGGAAGTTTGGCCAAATTATTATATAGGTGATACACATCAGGATGAAGTAAACTATTTACAAAGATGGATTTCTGAAAGAGCCAAATGGCTTGATAAGCAATGGAAAAATTAGTTTTTCTTCTTTATACAAACCCCAACCGATATAATTTCTTCTAAAGATTTAATCGCTGGTAATTCTCCATGGCGCATAGCTTGTTCTATTGCTATTTTATATTTCCCTTTGGTTTTAAAAACAATAGAATCCTTATACGTTTGTGTAAAATCTAAAATATCTCCTATTCCTTTTGCCTTCCATTTTCCCATTTTATTTGCCAAAACACATTCTACTGTATCAGTTGTTTGCCCTAAAGGATTTGTGTTATGAATAAATACAAAAAGGTTTTGAAAAGGATATGAGATGGTGTGTCTTATATTTATTTCTGAATAAAAAACATTTGTTGTATCAGAAATATTAAACTGAAAAACTATTATACTATCGGCATGCCATCCGTCTTTAATTTCTTTGTCTGCCTTAAAAAGGAAATTGTTGGTGCAGGAGAACAAACTAAAAACTACTAAAACAAAAACTACTTGCCTCATTGTTTTTTATTTCTTTTATATCTAGACTTTCGTTTTTTGTTTTTTGTTTTCTTGTTTTTATTATCAAATCGGTTAATATTATCTTGTCCGATAACATTTTCGAAATCGTGGGTTTTTACTTTTTTCTCTATTATAAAGTCTTCCAATTTTTCAGGAAGAGCTCCTTCTTCATTTAGTTTTATTATTGTTTTTACTCTATCAAGTGTTAGTTCAATAGCTGAATAAGGATCGCCAACATAGGTGTACCACAATTTCTTTTTAAAGATGTCCATTTTCAAAAACCTGGCTTTATCTTTCTTTGTGTTCAGTATTTTTTTTGTTTTTGGAAAATCTTCTAATGCATCTAAATATCCATCTAACTCAAAGTTTAAACAACATTTTAATCTGCCACATTGGCCCGATATTTTTTGAGGATTTATAGCTAATTGCTGATATCTTACGGCAGAGGTGGAAACAGATGGGAATTCAGTCATCCAGGTTGAGCAACAAAGTTCCCTTCCACAGCTTCCAATCCCTCCTAATTTTGCTGCTTCTTGTCTTGCCCCAATCTGACGCATTTCAATTTTTATCATGAACTTTCTGGAAAAAGATTTTATTAATTCTCTAAAATCTACTCTTTTTTCTGCTGTATAATAAAAGGTTGCTTTGGTGTTATCACCCTGATACTCCACATTGCTAAGTTTCATTCCGAGCTTATGCTCGGTTACCAAAAGTTTTGCTTTCTCTAATGTGTTTTTTTCTAATCCTATGGCTTTTTCCCATTTTGTAATATCTGTTGGTTTCGCTATTCGGTATATTTTTTTTGGCCTTTCTTTTTCAAAATCTACCTTCTTCCTTTTCATTTGCAGCATCACCAACTCTCCTGTAAGGGAAACTACTCCAACATCATGACCTGGTGATCCCTCCACTGCTACTATATCTCCTTTTGTAAGGGGTATACCCTCCGGATTGATGAAAAATTCCTTTCTGTCTTGCTTAAACCTTACTTCCACAGAGCTGTCTTCCTTCTTGTTCAATGTGCTTATTCCTTCAAGCCAATTAAAAACAGAAGAGTTACTACACCCTCTTGCCAGGGAAGTTTCACATGTATTACAATTGCTGCAACCGCTCATTTCTTTAATCTAAATTTTAGTTTGCTAATTTACACTTTACTTTTAAAAGTCGCATCATTTGAAGAGATAGCTCATAAAAAAGAATTTTTGGATTGGCATTTCTTTCAATGTTTTTGATTGCTTTCTCTGTTTTTTCAAAAATGGAAACACTATTTTCTCCATGAATAAATGGCGCGAAATTTCTTACAAATATTGTTTCCTCTTTATCTGTTTTTAGTAGGCTCTCGTTTAAGGTATTTACAAGGAGGCACTCTCTGATAAGTTTTAAAGAATATTGTAAAAATTCTTTTTGATTTTCTCTTCCGTTTTTTGCTATTTCATCCGTCCATTTTGCTAACTCTTTTAGGTTTGCTTTATAACAAATTTGCATCCAGCTCTGGAATTCTTTTAAGTGGGTTTCCTCTTTTATTTCTGTTTGGCTTAATTGTAGTGCTGTATTGAGGTTTCCGTTAGCAAGCCTTGCTATTTCCAAAGATTTTTCAGCTAAAAGGCCCTTTTTTTGTACTAGATAGTTTGTGATGTTTTCTGTTTTAAACGGCTTGGTTTTTACCATTTGCATCCTTGATGTTATGGTAGGAAGTAGCTTTTCAAAATCCTCTGTAACCATAAAAAAGAATGTTCCTTTTGGTGGTTCTTCAATTAGCTTTAATAGTTTGTTAGCTGTAACATGGTTCATTTTTTCTGGCATCCAAATCAGAATAACTCTAAAAGCAGATTCGTAATTTTTTAGTGTTACTTTTTTTTGCAATTGCTCGGCCTCATACTTGTAAATTACCCCCTGTTTATTTTCTGCTCCAAGATGTTGATACCATTGCGTTAGGGATAAATAAGGGTTTTCTAACACTATTTCTCTCCACTGAGAAATAAAGTTATCACTCAAAGGGTTTTTAATATTGTTTATTTTAAGCACTGGGAAAATGATATGCAAATCTGGATGAGAAAGAGAATTATACATCAGACAAGAATGGCAGATATTGCAGGAATCCGTTTCTTTCCTTTTCTCACAATTCAAATATTGTGCAAAGGCCAGTGCAAGAGCTAGCTTTGCACTGCCAGAATTTCCTAAAAATAGTTGTGCATGAGCAACCCTGTTATTGGCAACTACCTTGATTAAATTTTGTTTTATGGCTGTATTTCCTGGTATTTCGGCAAAAAGCATTATTTATTGTTTTGTGTCAAAAGTAAGAATTTTGATCTGTTTATTTGGTTTTATTTTATTTTTGCAGAATGGAAAAACTTACTGCCGTTTCTTTTAAAGGGAAACGAGTTTTAATTCGTATTGACTTTAATGTTCCTCTAGATGATAATTTCAAAATTACGGATAATAGTAGAATATTGGGAGCTATTCCTACTATAAAAATGGTAATTGCTGGAGGTGGAAAAGTAATCCTAATATCGCATTTGGGAAGGCCAAAAAATGGTCCGGAAAACTGTTTTTCCCTTAAACATCTTGTCAATTATTTATCAAAAGTTTTAGAAGTTGATGTCGCTTTTGCAAATAATTGTATTGGGAAAACGGCAGAAACTGCCATAAATAATTTGGAGGAAGGAAGTGTTTTGCTTTTAGAGAATTTACGCTTTCATTCAGAAGAGAAACTGGGAGATACGGCCTTTGCAAAACAATTGGCAAACTTGGCTGATATTTATATTAATGATGCTTTTGGAACAGTACATAGAGCACATGCTTCAACAGCTGTTATTGCTCAATTTTTTCCAGAGAGTAAATATTTCGGCTTGCTTTTAGAAAAAGAAATTTCTAATTTGGAAGTTATTTTGGAAAATCCTCAAAAGCCATTTACGGCCATTATTGGTGGAGCAAAAATTACAGGAAAAATTGATGTTATCATGGCACTACTCGACAAAGCAGATAATCTGATAATTGGGGGCGGAATGGCTTATACTTTTGCTAAAGCAATGGGAGGAAATATTGGAAATTCTTTGGTAGAAGAAGAAAAAATTTCTTTGGCGAAACAGCTTATTGAATTAGCTAAAAGCAAAGGGGTGAATTTATATCTGCCAAGTGATTCGGTAAATGCCAACAAATTTGATAATAATGCAGAAACAAATACTTCTGAAATTACAAATATTCCAAATGGATTTATGGGTTTGGATATTGGCCAAGAAAGCATTGCCAAGTTTTCTGAAATAATTGAACACTCAAAAACAATAATATGGAATGGTCCAATGGGCGTTTTTGAAATGCCTAATTTTGAAAAAGGAACAAGAGAAATTGCAAATGCTATTTGCAAAGTTACTGAAAAAGGTGCCTATTCTTTGGTTGGAGGAGGTGATTCTGTTGCTGCAATCAAACAATTTGGCTTGGCTAAAAAAGTAAGTTATATCTCAACAGGCGGTGGGGCAATGTTAGCATACTTGGAGGGGAAAACCTTGCCAGGAGTTGATGCTATTCTTTCTTAATCTTTTCCTCAATATCCTCTTTTACTTGCTTTGTTTTCTCTTGAAAGTCTTCTAATACCCCTTTGTGTTTTTCAATATGTGGACTAATTAATTCTACTAAATTAGTTATTGGCTTGTAAAGTTGCGCGCTTTGTTTAGTGTCTTGTGGAATGAGCTCAAATTTCGATTCAATCATTAGTAAAAAACTAATTATTAATGCTAATTTCAGCATGCCAAATATTCCTCCTAATATCCTGCTCAAAAATCCCAGTGCAAGTACTTTTGTCAATTTATCTGTTAAATACCCTAATAATTTGATGAGTAATAAAACAGAAATAAAAAGAATAGCAAATGCCAATAAGGGTTTGAATTGCTCATAATTATCAAATATTCCACTAAGATGCAGTTCTAATAGATTTGAAAAATTAAGGGCTACATAAATTCCTACAACTAATGAAAGTAGGCCTGTTATTTCTTTAATCAAGCCATTAGAAAATCCTTTTATCAATCCGTAAAGAAGGGGAACGGCTATTGCAATATCTAAATAATTCATAGTGTAAAGATATTAAATAATCTATTTTTGCGCTTATGGAAAAGCTGAATAATAAATGGGATACTTTACTTTTAAAATTACAAAAAGATATAGCAGAAGACATAGACCTTAAAGGAGTTCTTTTCTTGATTGGGGTGCAAGAGCTACAAATGGGGATTAAAGAGTTTAGCAAAGAAGAAAAACAAGATATCCTGCACCTTGCGGTATGCAAACTACTTACGCCTTATGGTTATTTTAAATTTGAGAAAGTGGATGAAGATGGTTGGCCACACTGGATAGAATTAAAAGCCATTAAAAATCTTAGTGGGAAACAACAGGATTTGCTAATAAAAGAAGCTATTATCGCTTATTTCTCTTAATCGATTTCGATTGTTTTGCTAACGGTTTTGTGTTTTAGCAAACGGATTACATTACTTCCTGTAAGCTCGTTAGTTCCAACCCACTTGCTCACATCAATATTTAAAATTGCTTCATGCTCAAATACATGCTCGGTTTTTCCGCTTGCATCTGTCCATTGTTCATCAGAAATAATTGAAGAAGCTCCCGCTTGACTAATCTGTCCATCTTGATGCAGCCTTACTCTTGCATCTTTAACAACATCTCCATTGACATCAATAACTGTAATTATTGCCATGGTATCGGCATCTTTTTTGCAAGCACTAAATGTGCACATAAAAGCGATAATCGCTCCTAGAAATAAAAATTTAAAAAATTTGTTTTTCATAATTGTTTTAATTATTGCTTTCTTTGTAATTGAAAAAGCAAATATATATAAATTATTAAGATGTTAGAAAAGGTAAAGGATTTACTGCAAGAGGTTGAAACTTTCGTTCCAAAATTTGAAAAAGAGTTGGAAGAATTTCGCCTTTCGTTTTTAGGTAAAAAGGGGAGTTTAAATGAGCTATTTGCTGCCTTTAAGGATGTCCCAAAGGAGAGCAAAAAAGAGTTTGGTAAGGCAATAAACACCTTAAAACAAAATGTACAAGCAAAAGTTGACGCCTACAAAGGTAGCTTTGAAACAGAAGAAAAAGGAGATGAAATTGATTTAAGCCGCCCTGTACCTTCTGATAATTTAGGAAGTCGGCACCCAATTTCATTAATTCGAAATGAAATTGTAGAAATCTTTAATCGTATTGG
>TARA_B110000116_G_scaffold96657_1_pt1 | contig 12321 bp, 6 predicted proteins | sample TARA_B110000116 | Tara Oceans TARA_B110000116 (sample SAMEA4397355) | marine metagenome | biome: Polar Biome; feature: [ZZZ] marine water layer (ENVO:01000295); material: water (ENVO:00002006), including particulate matter (ENVO:01000060) such as... | depth 199 m
CCATCTGTGGCAAATCGAAAAGTTCCGGATTCACTACCATAAATTTTAACAGTCGCACTCTTGAGGTTACCCAAAACCAAACCATTTTTCGGATCGGATAGATTTATCCTAAAATATTCATTAGGTTCATTTTCAGAATCATTTATAATATCTATTGTAAAACTTTTACCGCCCTTCTCTCCGTCTGCCCAACTTAGCATTCCATCTGATCCACTGTAATCTAGATTACCAGCAGTCAAAGGTTCAATTTCATAACTAACAGATACGGCGCCAGCACCTCCTCTTTCTCTATTAACTGTAATCGTTAAAGATCCATCATTCTCATCAACGGTGTACTCGCTAGCAGCAAACTGAACAATACCAGAACCATCTGCTATCATCAGCTGAAGAGAGAAACAAAAAAGCATAAGAGGCAGCAATGATCTGCTTGAGAAAAATCCTCTCACCAAATTCAACAAAGAGACTTTCATATATCTATTAAATTTTAAAACTACCATGTCTTACGCTACTCGCACTAAGGCGCCACAGCCCTAAAGTAAGCAGCCCCATATTTAGCATCTATCTCGACTTCGGTCTCGGTAATACCATCAGCATCTATAATTACGCTATCAAATGGCTTCCACGTAGTTAGATCATTTGAAATTTGTACATTATATCTATGACCACGCACTCCCCAGACTCTCACTTTATGTCCTTTATCGGATACCACTAATCCAACTGACGCCTTTAAGCTTAGAGGCAGTTTGATGTTATCAACCCAAGCGGAATCGGCTCCAACACTGTTGGCAAAATCTTTCTGATATCTCCATGTCAATTTGTGCCCCCCCTCCGACAAATTAAATTCATACTTATTCCATTCAACCTTCCCTGACCACTGTTCGACAATTCTTCCATCTATCAAGAAGGCCAATTTATCCCAATTAATTTCTGAATCTAATTTTACATAAAACGATCCTTTACCATTACTGCAATCAACCGTAACTGTTATTTCACTAGTTTTGCCGTCACTAATTTCACCAGACTGCAGGGCATAATCACCGTCTAAACTTACTTTAGACTGAACAAACCAGCCAGAAGACTTATCAGTTAACCATGGTAATCGGCCCAAGTCGCCACTCTCAAAATCATCAGATAAACTTCTAGAGCTAAAGTTAGCTTCTATATTTGTACCATCAGTTATAACTAAGCGAATGGGATTATCTAGAGAACTAATAGATCCACTCCATCCAGAAAACTCATATCCCTCATCCGCCTCTGCTATCACTTCAACGACTGAGTCCCTAGCATACAAGCCAAAGCGATTACCGTTATCATTTTTAAACGGCAGCTTGGGCTCCTTTAACGATCCATTCTCTCCGGATTCAATAAGCAAGCTATACACTTCTTGAGATGTAAATACCGATGAAATTCCAACATCACCCTTAAGTCCGCCAAAACCGTCGACTGCAATTTTAACTGTAGTACCTTTAAATAGAGCCTGATCAATTCTACTAAGCCCAGGGTTACCCTCCAAATTCTTTAGTAACTGATCATCATCGTTTGATTGTATTAGGGCCAGATTAACTACTCTGCTCCCTTGGTATAAGCCCAATACCGTATCAACTTTCGTATTAACTGTACGCACACTTAAAACTCCGTCAAATGGCGCTGTAAAGGACCACCAAACTGATGCTCCTCCCTCGTTATTAGCATGGTAGGGTTCGTTGACTTCCCTAGTAGCTTTCTTCGTGTTTATAATTTCTGATAACCAGTTATTGTAAAAAATATTTATTTCTGAACCCTTGGCAGGCGTACTGTTAGCTATAATCTTGCGATTACTTAAAGCATCTAAACTATAATCCGTATTCTCAAGAATGACTCCATTAACTTGAACAAACAATTCATCCTTATCATTAACATCTTGTGAAAGTGAGAATTCATTATTTTTACCATCTGCAAGAAATATCTCTCTATTAAGATGCGAAGCATTACCAAAATGATCATTTGGCACATCAGGTGCCTTATAATCGATCTCCCAAACCTTTGAATTAGATATATTATTTGAAAAATCTACTGCTATTATCTCAATTGAGTTAATCCCATCTTTTAGTAACAAGGGGATAGACCATTCTTCTGATCCAATAGCTTGCAAGGCAAAACTACCATTCACTCTAACTTGAACATCACGCACTCCAGAAGCATTTGGCGCTGGATCAATGGCGGTTCCACTAATCTCCACTCGCTCTTCACTTGTAACTAAACCGTTCGGAGGATTTTCTATTGTTAGATAAGGGGGATTCTCATCAACAATACCCCCAATTTCTGCTCTTAACCGTATATAGCCTACATCGCTCGCATCTCTACTCGCAATTGCAATTCTATATGTCTTTCCTTGAATTGCATCAAAATATGCAAAATTATCTCGCTTCCCATCTACTGGGTAATTAGCGGAAAGAACCTTTAAGTCATCCAATTCAGATCCATAGTAGACCGCTATTAAACCATTGATATCGCTTCCAGATATATCAATAATTGCCTTACCCGATTTACTTGGCGACCAATTCCACCATAACGACCTGACAGAGCTAATAGACAACGAGTGAACAGGTTCACCAGGTTCTATTGTGGCAAAATTGTTGAAAGCTTCAACAAGACTCCCCTCTCCAGATAGCTTTGCTGCATCAATAAAATAATCATTTACCGGATCTGGTACAATTCGATAATTCACTACTCGAATTAATTCCTTTTTCCCTGGCGCCTGCACCAGTATTGTCACCTTCATCTTCCTAGGTTCTTCAGGAAGCTTCATGTAGTAGGAATATATATTATCTTTTCTTAAAACATCTGGCGCATCTCCGTCATTATTGAAATATAAATCATTGCCATCATCTTTAATCCCTATAACTGTTGCATTCTTAATTGGCTCACCATCAATAACAGTAACAAAAAACTCTTGGTCCGCTCCTGCTAAAAGCATTGATCCGGAAGGAGGCGTAATTGATATTTCCATATTACCATCTGGTACTTTTGACGCCATTCCATCTACTGCTGTAAAAGCATTTAACCTTCCACTAGTTTGAACTAAGCCCTCCAATGAAGCCAAAACATCCACGCTAGATAGCAACTGCTCTCTTATCTCTAAATTACTCCAAGCTGATTGAACTGGAACTGAACGCATTAGAGCCAGTACTCCAGAAACATGAGGTGATGCCATGCTAGTGCCATCCGCAAATTCATAACTAGAATTAGATGATGATGATAAAGAATATATATCAACACCTGGAGCAACTAAATCCACGTCTCGGAAGCCATAATTTGAAAAATATGCCTGCTCATCGTTCCTGTCAGAAGCCCCAACAGATATTATACATTCAAGATCATAACTACTTGGATAATGAGCTTGCACATCCACATCAAGACCGTCATTTCCACTTGAAATTGAAAACATAATACCAGCCTCTCCACCTGCAGCGTATGCATCAAATTCTGCCTGAGAATAATTATAGCCCCCAAAACTGCAATTAGCTACTGCGACTCCGTGATCAGCTGCAAATTCTATTCCATCAATTGTAGCCGCTGTACTAATCCACCATTCACCAACTTTTATACCCATTAGTTTAACATTCCACGCCACCCCAACGTGACCCCCACTATCATTTGCAGATGCACCAATAGTGCCTGCAACATGAGTTCCATGGCTAACATTATCAATTAAATTACCGTCTCCTGTCATAGGAGCAATTCCATGAATATTATCAATATACCCATCATTATCGTCATCCTTGCCATTGTTCGGAACTTCATCCTCATTGACCCATAATTGATTCTCTAAATCTTGATGAGTTACATGCAATCCCGAATCCATTACTGCAACTATTACTTGTTCACCTCCAGTGGTTAGTTCCCACGCTTCAGGAGCATCAATGTCCGCGTCAACTGTTCCACGATTTTGACCTGTGTTATGCAACCCCCAAAGGTCACCTGCTGTATATGCGCTATCTGATGGAGTCTTCTTTAATTCCCTTAAATAATCATACTCAACATATTCAACCAATTTAGTCTCTATTATCTCATTCTTTCTTAAAGTAAGATTATCTTTTATAGCAGCAATATCATTATTTTCTATTCCATCATGAGTAACTTTAATCAAAGCAAGCCCTGGTACTAGAGTGTATTGCTTTTCAATTTCTATAGCATTTCCATCTACCAGATTTCTAAATTTGTGAATATCTTCAAGATCATTAAATTTGACCAATAAATTTTTCGGATGAATCACTATGCCCTCATCAAGAACCACTGCTTTCACCCCTTCAAACTGTGGCAATGCATTTGATTTTATATCAGCAGCTCCCAAGCTAGAGCCTACAAACATAACCACTAAAACGAAGCAGCATTTTTTAAAGATTATCTCCACTTGATTACTAAAATAAATTTCCATTTAAGTACTCCTATTACTCAACATAAAGAACGCGATAAAACTTACTGATTTTTTTGTTGGACAGAATTTCCTGATGTGTGATCTCCCTAACTATATATTGATCATTATAATACTCAGTAAGCATTTTCCAATTCGAGTCACCTAACGTTTCTTTGTATTCAAGACGATATAAAGTCGAAGGCAATCCCGTCCATTTTATTCTAATTTTACGATCTACATCTAAACTAACACTCGATATTCTAGGCACCCCATTACCAAATGGTGACAGATCATAACCATTGGCTATGCCGTCGTCATCAGTATCGTATGCAATACTCTGTCGAAAAGATCGATTTACTCTTATCGTCTTATCTATACCGCTAATGTATACAGGCATTGAACTATTATGGCCGGGATATTCTTTAACCCAACGTAGTCTACCGTTGTACATTCCATCCAGCTCTTCTGCTGGTAAATTTGATGCTGCAAAGTAAAGGGTGAATCCTGGCTTAATATCCAACACCGCCAAACTGCCATCTTTTATGTCATCTTTAGTTAGCTGATCAAATTCAATGTAGTCTACGTACATTGCATTATTCCCTTCTTCACTGCCTAGAAATTCAAATTTACTCAACTTACCATTTTTTAAAATCAACCTTCCTAACGCAGCATTATTCTCAAAACCTTTAATGGTTACTCCATAATCTTTTGCATTCCAGTCCATCTCCTGACTGACAAAATCATCGGCTGTTGCAATTATTTCAGTGCCCAAAAGATTACCAGCTTTAGGTTTTTGTTGGAGAACAACACCTCGTCCCAGTGTCATAATATTATTTGCTCCCACACCTCCGTCTGATAACACATTGGAAACATTTAATACTAATTGGGAACCAATCGTATTGGTTTGAAATCTTATTTTCAGATTTTCAGCATTCAATACCAATGATTCTCCAGTATTGATATTCCCATCCTGAAGAACCATTTGTTTGGCATCAATGCTTACGGTCCCCTCCGCAATTAAATCACCATTATTTTGCACATAATCAGAATCTATAAATATATCTTGTGCTAAAGTTGTACCTTTATTCACCCAACTTTGATAAGAATTATTCCTATCGTTACCAAATTTAGCCTGACCGGGTATTTGCAATGTAGCAAAGTTCGTAAAGTTTTCCAGATTTGGTGCAACCTTATTATCCCAAACAGCCTGACCTTCAACCTTACTATAAACGCCACTTCCCAAAAATGTTTCCTTACCCAACTTGAGATTTCTGTGAATAGAAAGGCTATTAGCATTTACTGACAACAACTCAGATACCCTCATAGCATCCTTGATAAACACTTTGTCGCTATTAAGAGTTAAATCCGTAACCGTTACAGGAACTTCAGTATTGAGATATGCATCAATTACTAGAAAATGATAATGCAGATTAACGGTCACTTCTGCCGCCGGATCTTCAACAAAAAATATTTTTCGTCTATCGATTAAATCTGCCCCAGTAGTTTTATAATTATTAGCCCAAGCGACACTGTATGACTTCACACCTCCAGTGAATCTCTCAACTGACTCTTGAACTATATTGGTAACCACAAGGACTCCATTAGTACTACCCAAGTTAAGGCTTAAATTTTGTGAATCTAATACAGCATTTGTACTCCCAATAAGATGTTCAGTTTCAATCCGGATACCACCTTCAGCTCTTATCCTCGCATTTCTAAGATCTAAATTCTTTGCTTTAACTCTTACTAAACCCGCTTGCGTTTTACTCTCGTTATTTTCTAAATCAGGAGTGGGCAATTCCGAGAAAGGAAGCCTTGAAACTACATTCGTAATCCTAAACCCATAATACGAGTCGTTAAATGTTGTCGACCTCTGCTCACCTCTAGAAAAATCTTGAAATTCCGGAACATAATTACCAGGTGTACCATTCTGGAATTCAGCAGGCGTATATCTAGTTACCACAAAATTTTGAGGCACACCAAAATTTTTGCTAGCTGTCTCTCTAGAATTTACTAGCAAACCATTTGCTGCATATGCCACATTAGGCTGCTCATCAATAATATATATTGAACCTGTATCATTAACACCGTGGATTACATTTGTGATACCCTCGGGAACTGTAAACCCGGCGACCGCGCCCAAGTAGAACCTCTCCGGACTACTACCCGCTGGAGCATACATAGAAACAAATTTTCCGTCATACATTACTTTATCTGAACCTGTATTTTTTAATAAAATACCTTGATAAGTCTCATGATACTCATTGTCACCAACTAGAATAAAAGAAGTGCGAAAAGAAGACTGGTAACCGCTACCTCCAATCAATCCATCCCATAAAGCGTACTGACCATAAGGAGGAGTATATTTACCGGTCAGCGAATAAGGCGATGCTATTTCCTGCCAAAGCAATTCACCAGGTGCAATAAATGAATAAAAATCACCAAAACCAAAAACACCTGCAGGAGTTGAGCCATTATAATTTGCTCCCACTCTTAATCCCCAAAAAATATCTCTAACTCCCCAGTCCTGCTTTACCAGCAATGTCCCTGCTCCTCCTGGATTTGATGAAAATCTTCTTTGCTGATAAGGCCCAAGCGAACCGTTAAGATAATTTAAATTGTAACCCCATGCCAATGGCTGACCAAAGTCATTTAACCCATTAGGATGATCAAAATTAGGACCAGATTTGATCTCAATACCCCCTCGCACTAAATTCACATCATCACCCTCCAAATCCAGTACCCCCGCATTCTCAGCTGAGATCAAACCTTTATTAATAATCCTTTCAGCATTTATCCTCACACTTCCGGTAGAAAACTCATCACTTATACTAATAATTTTACCAGTTGAATGATTATGAAATACTTTTGCTTTTTTAGGGTCAAAATCAACACCTTGATTTTCAGTTTTAAAAGTGCTGAATTCGAAATCTTTTCGAATATTTATCGTTCCTGAATTTGTGAAATACTTTGTATTGAAAAAATAAAATGGAACATTGTCAGGCGTAGCAGCATTTATAAGCCCCCGATTTTCAACTTTTTCCGCATTTACATATGGAGCTTCTTCCAAAATGGAATTATTCAACCATACAGAACCTTTAGAATTATCGTCACCGCTTTTAGTACTCTGACCAGACACAGAAACTACGCCACCACTGATCGCCATGCCCAACAAAAGAGACATAGACCATCGAACTAATTTGAGTAGATTTAACATTTTTGTGCCTCTTTATTCGCCAGAATATATTTGGTTCTCAAGATCTCGAATTGTTTGGCTGTTTGGAAAAACCATGGGCTCACTCATCGAGCCATCATAGTGCCCCCAAACCCAGCCGGGCCCTTGATTTTCCTCGTTCAGGAAAAATGTCGGGTTCAGATCCCAGTGGATGCCGATCTTGTTGAAGCCTATCACCATGTTGCCGGATGCCTGAATAACGCCTGGCCCATTCAGACCCAGCGTCTGAAGCCCGTTGATGGCGTTGTTGTCGATCGCCGCCGGCGGAACGTTGGTCGAGGTGACCGTCGACGGGGCATTCATAGCGCTGAACAGGATGTCCGGCTGCGTGAAAAATTTGATGAACGTGCCGGTCTTTCGGACGCCCTCCGTCACGTAATCCATCTCGTACTGGAAGGACGGCAGTGCCGCATTGGTCGCGGCCTGTGAGGAGTTCGGGATGATGTAAGTAAACGTCTGCTCCTCCAGACTGGGGAAGCGGTAATCCTTAAGGAAACGATTGGCCGAATAATTCGTCGTCACGAGCGAGTCTCCCTGCATGCGGAAGTAGCGAATCTTGTCGATGCCCCCCAGCAACATGGTGTTGGTCTGCAATACAATCGGGAAGGCCAGATAGGCATGGTTGGTGCTTTGCCAGACTTCATCCTCCATCACGCCGACAAAGTTGGTGATGGCCCCGCCGCCGGCCCCAAGTCCGCCGCCCTGCCCCGGCAACGCGCCGCCCGGGTTGGCCAGGTTGTTCGTGCCAGTGAGCAGATTGGTGAGTGTGTTCACCACTTCAAACTGCATGTCCGTAAAGTGATACCCAGCGACATTGGTCGCCGGCAGGATGATGATCTCGCCGTGCGGACAGTTGTCGTTCATCACCGTGGTATTGTAGTTAGTGGTGGTGGGCACCGCGCCAAGAACACTCCAGAGAGGCGCCTTGGGCACAACCTCCCACGAGCGATATAGCACCTCCGACTCGGAAGCTGGCACGTGGATGTTGGTGATCACATTGCCGAATATGTAGTCGTAGCTCGCCTGGAACGTTCTGGACTTGTTGGTCAAATAAACCAGCGTGGCCGGTTGACCAACCGGCGTCCAAGGGAAGTTAGTCAGGTAGGGAGTGACGTTGGTGGTCCAGCCCATCTCCCACGCCACGTTGGTCTTGAGGATCAGCAGCGGCGGGATGTTGAGGTTGGTGACCACCGAGCCCCACCACTGGTTGGTCGCCACGAACTGCCGGAACGACGCCGGAGTGTTGGTGCGGGACTCCTTGCAAAACCAGCGCAGGTCGACGCTGAAGATCGCCGGGTTAGTCAGGTTCGGCTCGTTGGTCACCACCTGGTAGGTGGACGGCGGCAGCGCCTCCATGTTGAAATTATCCTTCCGATACAGGTAACGGTAGCCACCGATGTCGTCGCGCGTGGGAGCCACGAGATATTTGCCCTCATCGAGCCTCGGCACCCGGTGGTCGATCGTGCCGGCGAGCGTGATGATCGGCTTGGTGACATCGATCGGGAACGGCTGCGCGTTGGTAGCCCCCAGCACGACCCACGAGAGCAGCGTGCCGTTGACGTACTTGCTCGGGCCGTAGCTGATCGGATCCCAGTTGCGTAGAGTGACCGAACCGAACTCGAGTTGGAACGCGCTGTCCTCCGGATTGCCCAGCCCCATAAAGCCGTACAACTCGGCCAAGGCGTACGACTTGATGTCGAGAATCCGGTCGTTGTACGCACGGGGATGAAAGCGATCCGGCCGAACCGGGTAATTCCAGAGATTGTTATCGCTGGCAGAGGCCGGCGGATAGTTGGTAGCGATAGTGGAGGCCGGTGGGATGGCGTTCAGGATGCCCATCGCCTTCTCGATCGCCACTACGCCGTTTGACCCAAAGTAATTCAGGAAAGACTCATCGTAGGTGTACGTGATCACCGGCGAGTTCCAGCGGTATTCCTCGCCAAGGTTGTTCACGACCACCCGGTTGGTGCCGTTGGCCAGGGTGAAGGCATGCACCCCCGCCGCTCCCGCAAGGAGGAGACCCGCTGCCAACACCGTTCTTTTTGAAAAATTCAACATACCCTCAACGAATCTTTTTGATCCGGTAAATTCATGTTTGCGACCGATTCCAGCGTGATCCCGGCGCGGCCATCTAGAGCCAACACCGGCTCTCCGACGTTCGCCCAGTCGCCACTGCCCAGCGCGGCGGTATGCTGCAACTGATACAGCGCGCCGGGCCGTGCGTTCCACTCGATCCGCGTGCCCTTCTCCAGCTTGGCCAAACCGACACTCAACGTGTCCGCCGCATCCGACGGGTCGGTGCCGGCGGCAAATTCCTGCTCGTTGCTGGCCCCGTCGCCATCGCTGTCCTCGCCGGCGCTTGGCCAAGCGGCGGCGACTTTGCCGAAGTGCCTGCGCTGCCAGTCGTCCGGCAGGCCATCTGTATTGTAGTCGCGGCCCCACGTCTTGGTGACGCCGAACGATGAAAGCTCCGAGCGCCGTCCGTCCCCGAGCACGTACGCCACCTGAAAGGCGTACTCGCTGCCAGGGCGAAGACCCCGCCAAACCACGTGGTTGCCGGCAAACAACTTCGGCGTGGTCAACCCGTCGAAATAAACCTCATACTGTTTCACGTTCATGCCGTTCACCGCCGGCCACGATACGAGCAACTCCGTGTCGCTGACCGCGTTCACGAACACCTCGGCAATAGCCGGCAACAACGCGGGCGCCGCGTCGCTGCCGTAACGCTGACCGACGATGTCGAACCCGCTCTCCCCAAGCCTCGGCGTGGACCATGCCACCAAAAACTCTCCAGCACCCGAGACGCTCAGCGCCGGCTGCACCTGCGAGTGAGCCTGTGCAGTGTTGACGCGTACCTCGTCGTCGAGCAATCGGCCGGTCGTGCTGATGAACCGACCCATGACAGCCTCGCGTGACTTGTCCTGCCCGAGACTGTTCCACACCAACATCGCCCCTTCCGTGCCACCGCGCAACTGCGGCGCGAACTGGTCGCCGACCAGGTGCGTGTTGGCCAGCAGCGGATCGGAGAGCGGCTTAAGATTGAGATCGAAACTGCGCGCGCCGATGTCCCATCGGTGCTGCTTCTGCTTCAGATTGAGCTGCTCCCAGGCGACCACGAGGCTCCCACCGGACAGGGCCACGCTGGGGCTGGCGCTGATGCCGGGCGCGTTGACAACTACCTCGACGCCCTGCGCCTGACCAGTCGCGGAGAAAATACGGGCCACCACGTCGAGCGACCTGGCATCCTGCTGCTGGTCGGACACCCACACGGCGGCGAACCCGCCACTAGGCAGCGCCACGAGGCGAGACTTGTGCTGGTTGCCCAGCGAGAATTCATTTAGCCGAAACGGATCGGTCACCGCCGTGCCGTCCGCACCGATGACCCGGGCAGAGACGCCCTTTACGCTGCCGTCGGCGAGATAATCGGTCCACGCCAGAACCGAGTTGCCGTTCTTCAACACGGCGATCGACGGCTCGGTTTGCTCGCCCGACTCCGGGCCGGTGGCCAAAAGATCGTCAGCTAGAAACACACCCTGCGCGTTGGCAACCCGGTAATGCACGCGGTGAAAACCGCTTGCGCCGCCCTCCCAGGCGAAGACCGCGCCGCCGCCGGGCAGCATGCCGACCTGCGGGCTTTCCTGATTACCCTCAAGCAAGCTGTTGATCCGCACCGGGGCGCCGACTGGGTTGCCGGCCGCGTCGACACGCAGCGCGCTGATGCCGAGCCCGAACTCGTCGGTGGCGTTGTCCTGCCAGACGAGGTAGCCGCCCTTCGGCCCCATGGCCAGGCGTGTGCCGATCTGGTCACCGACAAGTTTGCCGGTGAGGTCGAACTCGGTGCCCTTGGCCTCGTAATGCAGGTCAGCCGTGGCGGTGGAGAGCCCCACCGCTGCCAGGCCAAGCGCGCAAGCCAAGCGCATTGTCTGTGCTGTGTACTTCAAAATCATCATTCAAACAGGGCGCCCTGCCGGGCCTCCCGTAAATTGTTCAGCATCGTCCTGAAGCCCCACGTCTCGAAGAGCTTCTCCAGTCGAGTCGTGTCCTGGAATCCCCTGCGGAGATCGTCCAGTCCCGGCGCGCCCGGCAAATCCAGTTTCAGCGCCACGAGCGACTGGTTGCGGCGCACGACCGCCTCGGCGGCGGCGAGCGACTCGCGCTGCTTGTCGCGCCTGACCTCGGCCAAGCGCCCGTAAATCCCGTCCACGGAGCCGAACTCGTTAAGTAGCACCGCCGCAGTCTTGACGCCCACGCCCGGCACGCCGGGGATGTTGTCCGCCGCGTCGCCGACGAGGCTCAGCCAATCGACGATCTGCGACGGTTGCACGCCGGTCTTGGCCACGACGGCGTCGGCATCCATCGGCACGCCCGACTTGTCGGCCGGGTTCCACATCTTGACGCGGTCGTTGATCAACTGCAGAAAATCCTTGTCCGAGCTGGCGATGGCCACCTCGAACCCCTCGGCCTCGGCGCGCCTGGCCAACTGGCCGATGCGGTCGTCCGCCTCGACGCCGTCGTCACACACGCTGGCCCACCCCTCGGCCTCGAGGTACTCGACCATTTCGTCGAGTTGCACCTCCATGTCGTCCGGCATCGGGTCACGCTGGCCCTTGTAGTCGTCGAGCTCCTCGACGCGCTCCGCATCAAGGCCGCCGTCCCACACCACGACGGCGTGAGTGGGCAGCACCTGCGC
>TARA_B110000116_G_scaffold38352_1_pt1 | contig 11903 bp, 10 predicted proteins | sample TARA_B110000116 | Tara Oceans TARA_B110000116 (sample SAMEA4397355) | marine metagenome | biome: Polar Biome; feature: [ZZZ] marine water layer (ENVO:01000295); material: water (ENVO:00002006), including particulate matter (ENVO:01000060) such as... | depth 199 m
ATGGATAAAAACCTGGAAATTTCTATAGTCGTTCCTGTATATAACGAGGAACCCCTGGTCGAGGAACTATGTTCGCGACTTAAATCTGTCGCTGATACTTTGAACCGTTCTTACGAGATCCTGATTGTGGATGATGGCAGTGATGACGGGTCGTTTGAAAAACTTAAGCGCATCAGTGAGGCGGACAAAATATTCCGTTTGGTACGATTGACTCGAAACTTTGGTCAACAGTCTGCCGTGTTGGCGGGTTTTAGAATAAGCCGGGGAGAGATTGTGGTCCAGTTGGATTCGGATTTGCAGAATCCACCGGAAGAAATTCCTAAGCTGCTTGCCGCGTTGACGGATGATATTGATCTGGTCACAACTGTTCATAAAAAACGGCAGGATGATTTAGTAAGAGTCATGGGGTCAAAATTTTTGCGTGGGTTTGGACAAATTCTTTTTGGACATGCGGTAAAGTTGAATTTAAGTTCCTTCCGTGTAATGCGTCGAAGTGTTATAGAAAAGATTGAAGCCTGTAAGGATAGGTCCCGATACATGGCCGTGCTGATGAGTTGGATGGGACTGCCCAGCGTGGAGGTCGAGGTGGAGCACCATGCTCGAAAAAAAGGCGAGACCAAGTACAGTCTTTTAACCTTGATGAAATTATCTTGGGATTTGGTGACAGGGTATTCCAACTTCCCATTAAGACTAGTGACCTACATGGGGTTGTTCGGTGCTTTTATCGGATTTCTCATGATGGCTTTTTTGTTGTATCAGCGAATCGCAAATGGAATTTTAATTGAAGGATTTGTTGTTCTCTCGGCGGTGTTTGCATTTTTTTCCGGCGTACAACTTCTTTCTATCGGGTTTCTGGGGGAATATCTCGGACGTGTCCATTCCCAGATTCAAGACCGCCCGGATTATATTGTGGAAAAGGTGATTGAATAATGCAGGTTAAACCTCTTACTTCTTTAATTATCGAGCCGACCAATACCTGCAACCTGCGTTGCACGTTCTGCTTTGTGACAGAAGGCATGACGCGGAAGGAAGGCTTTATGGACTTTGGTCTGTTCAAAAAAGTCATTGATGACTGTCCCGACCTCGAACATCTTTGCATGCACAATTGGGGAGAACCTCTGTTGCACAAAGAAATTTTTAAGATGTTTGAGTATGCCCACGATGCGGGAGTCAAATTTATCGTGATGAACACCAATGGAACTTTGTTGACAGATAAAATAATTGGCAAGATTGTCGACAGTCCCCTTAACATTATCCGTTTTTCCATTGATGGTTCGGCGGAAACGTTTGAGCGGATACGGGGTGTGGAGCTGGAGAAGATAGAAAAAAATATCATGAAACTTAAAAGTGAAAAAGAAAAAAGACGCCCAGAATTGAGCATGGGAGTGGTCTTCACTGTTGAAGAAGAAACGCAGGAAGATGTCGATCCTTTCATCAGTCATTGGGAATCTGTTATGGATCATGTTCGCACGCAACCTAAACTGATACAAAGTCCACGAGATGAACCCTGCCCGGAACCTTTTGGGAAGGACTATGGCAAGTTGGTGGTGTTATGGGATGGAACGGTGATCCCCTGCTGTGTAGATTATAATGCTACCTTAAAACTGGGAAGTGCTGTACATGACAACGTCCAAGACTTGTGGCATGGCAGAGAGATAGAACGATTACGCTCCCAGCATGAAAGAGGGAAATACCCCGATGTCTGCGTCAATTGCAATGAGTGCAAGACATCGAAAACCAAAAAACGTTTCTTTTTTGAAGAACTCGTACCCTGATGGAATCTCCGATAGCACCCCCTGTCACTAAAGAAAAAGTGTTGGAAGAAAATCGTAGAGTCCATGCCTTGGAAAACCGGTTATACCTTTCCCGGCACCCTGAGCAGACGAATTTTTTTCAGAACGCTATTTTAAAAAAAACGATGAATAAGGTTTGTGTGACCTTGAAACCCGGCGCGAAAATTCTCGATTTGGGTTGTGGGACGGGTTATCTCTCTCTGGGTTTTTTGTCAAAAGGATATCATGTGACAGGCTTGGATTTGTCGCAAGAAATGATACAGGCGTTTGAAGAGTCCATCCCCAGACCTTTGAAACCTCAGGCTCGTCTTTTAGTCGGGGATGCTGAGGAGTTCCTGTTGCAGAATCAAGATGTGTATGACGTAATTATATTATCCGCGATTTTACATCATCTCTTCGATTACGAATCGGTGTTGCGTCAAATTTGTGCAAGGCTCTCTTCTGGAAAATTACTGCTGGTATTTTTTGAACCGCTTAAGCAGGAAGTTCATTCTCCGATAAAATTTTCCATGCACCGTGCGCTTTCATGGTTGGATGAAAAATTATATCGTTCTGAGATGTGGATGAAAAGTATTCCCGTGTTGGATGATGAATATCATCACTCAGATTATCAGCGCCAGTTTGGAGGCATTGACCCAAATCGGGTCAATGAAATTTTACAAGATGAAGGGTTGAAAGTTTTGCAGACTGAAAAATATTGCGCCCGACGTTATGGATTTCATGCATGGCTAGCAAACAGGCTGCTGGGAACGCAAAACACCTTTAATTTGTACGCTGTACGACCGTAGTTCTTGTAGTTATTTTTTTATGTAAATATTCCGGCTACTTGCTTTAGAGTCAAGTCCCCTGACTGATGACCATAGGTGTCATTTAAGTTTTTGAAGTGGTCAAGGTCAAAAATATGATTGAAAAACTTCCATTATATCTTTGAAGTCGATTTATTTCCCCCTTCGTGATCTTCATAAAAAAATATCTGGTTAAAAAGTCCGGTCAACCCATCAGGGTAAGAATTTATTTTGGTTTTCCCTGCACCTTCAACTTGATCATTGTTGAACTTTTTAAGGTTTGTGAAACCTGACGGAAATAGTCGCAGACTGCGGTGATCAACTTTACTTGTCTATCAAGTTTCGTCTACAACAGATCAAGGTGGGCGAGAATGCGATCCCTATTGACTTTGGCATCGAATTCGAGATGGGTTAACACTTTGAGCAGAGTTGGCTAAACTTCTCCCCCTCCTTTCCGACAAGATCCTGCACGATTTCTAGAAGTGGAATATCATCAGCAGAAAAGGAATTGAGAGAATCTGAAATTATTTGTCTTAAATTGCTGATAAGAAGTCAGTGTTATAATTATAACGCCTATGTAATGAATGTAATACCTGAATTGGAAAATTCAACCAATATGCAGGTTGTTTCCTTTGATATAGATATGTCGGATATATTTCTCTACGGGGAATTTGTAAAGCAAATTTATCAGAGCCTAAAAACTATGCTCTCAAACAATTTCGAGGATTTGTAGATTGGTCAATACAGTAGACTTTTGCAGAGCATCTTCGCCTTTGGGGCTCAGCTTATTGCCCGCTACGTTTAAAAAATGTAGGCCCGAAAGTTTCTGGGAATTGGCAAGATAAATCGCACCCTCGTCGCCAATGGCATTTAAGGTCAGTACCAGACGACGTAAACTGGTTAAATTTTCGGACTCGGCCATTGCCTTGATGCCTTGTGCGTGAATCCAGTTTTCGTTTTCCAGGTATAAAGATTTCAGTTGAGTCAGGGTGGTGGAGTGGGCTAGCGCAGTAACTCCTTGATCCCCAATATTATTATTATTTAGTCTTAAAGATTTCAGTTCGGTGCAATGAGGAGATTGCGCCAGGGCCTTTGCTCCTCCTGGACCAATTTTATTTTCTCCGAGACCAAGGTTTTCGATGTCCTTCATATTACTGGAACCGACTAAAGCTTCTATTCCTTCTGCGCGAAGATCGTTGTTGTTTAGATCAAGCTTTCGAAGTCGGGTGATCGATTTAGATGTGGAAAGAGAAATGGCACTGTCTGTTGTCAATCCATTATTGTGCATGACCAGTGTTTCCAGGTTTGCAAACATTGGAGATTCGGCCATGGCATAGACACCGTCATCGCCAAGATGGTTGTTGTTCAAGATCAAAACTTTGAGGTTGGGGAAAACTTCAGACAGCGCGAGAGCTTCCATTCCTTCATGGGTCAAACCATTATCGGAAAGATCAAGCTTGACGATTTTTTTAAGAGGCGGCACTTGCGCTAACAACCTTAGACCTTCATCGCCAATTCCCGTATCGCGAAGATCAATCTCTTTCAATTGTCGGCCAAGTTTTGAATCTGCCAGCGATTTAATTCCAAGCGGTTCTAAACGATTATAGGAAAAATTCAACTGCTCCAGATTGTTCATGCCTTCTGCCAGAGAAAGTACTTTTGCTCCAAGCGCACCGATTTCATTGCTGGACAAATTCAAGTCCTGTAAGAGTGTTAGTGCTTTGCATTTGGAAAGGAAAAATAAGGCTTCATCGTCGAGGTTATTGTTCGCCAGTGAGAGTTTTTCTAAATTGGAAAAGCAATCGGAGAAGCTTAGGGGCTGCAGTCCGGCAGAATTCAAACCTGTTTGTTCAAGGTTCAAAATTAAAAGGGATTTAAGAGGGTTGGCCTCAGCAATAGTTTTGAAATCATCTTCTTTAAGCCGACAACCTAAAAGATCCAGAGATTTTTTATCGAAACTCAATTTCTCTCGGATGAGTGAGCCCAGGTCAGAGTTCTCAGTATTTTTTTCAAAATGCCGGAGAAACTCCAGGCTGTTGTCAATGTCTTTCGCTTCTGCCATAACAAAGTACAGTTAATTTCAAGTGAAGTGGATTATACCATCAGCGGCGGTGGTATTTTATAATGTTTTATTGGTATCTAACTGTGGAGGACTAACGGGGGAATAGCGATTAAGATGCTCCCCGCCGGTTATTTGAAGTGGACGGAAACTGCTTTGGAGACACCCTGCTCTTCCATGGTTATGCCATAAAGTGCGTTGGCGAATGACATGGTTTTTTGGTTATGGGTGATGATGATGAATTGCGTGTTGACGGCCATTTCCTTGAGCATTTCCTGGAAACGAACTACATTGGCCTCATCCAACGGGGCATCAACTTCGTCCAGAAGACAGAAGGGGCTGGGTCGGACTTTGAATACCGCGAACATCAGGGCGATGGCGGTCATGGCTTTTTCTCCACCAGACATCAGGGCCAGGCTCTGTAGACTTTTACCAAAAGGGTTGGCGCTGATTTCAATTCCTGAGTCGAGCGGATTGGCTTCGTCGACCAAGGTCAGGCTTGCCTTACCTCCCTGAAAGAGTCTGGCAAAAATTTCCTTGAAGTTTGCGTTGACGAGTTTAAAGGTGTCGAGAAACCGTTGTTTGGTAGTGTGGTTTATTTTCTCGATGGTTGAGTGGAGGAGTTCGATGGACTCGGCCAAGTCATCCTGTTGTTTCTTCAAAAAGGTGTAACGCTCGTTGGTTTTTTCGAAATCCGAAAGCGCAGCAAGATTGACCTCGCCTATTTTTGCTACCTTTTCTTTCAACTCCTTAACCTGCTCGTCCGTTTCACCCTCATTTATAGTTTCATCGTAGGCTGATTTTAATTCTTCTCGCGTTGCGTTGAAATCTTCGTAAGCACGTTCTTCCAGATGGACGACCTGCAAGCGGTTTTCAGAACGTTTGACTTCTATCTGAGAGAGGGCTTCGGTGATTTCCTGAATTCTTCGGGAAAGCTCGCGGGTATCCTGCTCCACTTCCTTCAGGCTCTCTTCTTTCTGTCGCAGCGACTCTTCTTCCTGAACGGCTGTTTTGGTCAACTGATCTTTTTCTCGGACAAGTTTGAGTACGGTGTCTTCCAGGGTAGAAATTTCATCCCCAATTACCGTAATTTTGCTCTGGTTGGAAACGAGATCTACCTCGCGTCTCTCAATGCGTTGTTTCAGGTTTTGCTGTTGAAGCTCCAGCCGCTTGATTTCTATGAGTGTGTTTTCCCGCCGACCAATCAGCGACGCGATCAAGACTTTCAGGCGGCTGATCTCGGATGAAATTTCCTCGAGGCCGGATCGGCTCTGCTCCAGTTCCTCTCTATGAGCGGTCAATTGCTCCTCTTCCAAAATTCTTTTATGCTCGGCGGATTCCAATTGTTGGTCCAGTGAAGATTTTTCTGCGATCAGCTTGTCTCTTTCCATTTCCAGGGTTGTGATTTCCCCGTCAATGGTGGAGAGCCGGTTACCAAGACGCTCTGCATCCTTGCGCGATTGTTCCAAGTCGCGAAGTTTGTTGTTTGCTGTGATCTCGGTGGCATGGGTTTGCTGGTCCAATTGTCTTAGGTTTTCTTCGAGCTGAGAAAGGCCCTGTTTTTTATTGTCGATACTTTCCTGTGAGGCAGTCAACTCATTTTGAACACTGTCGACACTGCTGGTGAGAGTTTCTATTTCACGGTTTCTAGCCAGTAATCCTGAGGAGTCGCTTTCCAATGAACCTCCGGTGACGAATCCGTTAGCGTCAATCATTTCTCCGTTCAGAGTGACGACTGTTCCATGAAAGTTTGGCTCCTGATGCAGGTGAAGAGCAACATCCATATCCTGGACGACGACAACGTTTTTCAGTAACAATTCGATAACAGGCCGATATTCTTCCTGGCACTCAATAAATTTGAGGGCCTCGCCTACGATTCCTTGAGTGCCATTCATATAAAGAGGTTCGGAAGGAATTGACTTTGGATTGAGAGGAGCGAATAAGCCTCGACCGGAATGATGATTTTTAAGATAGCCGATAGCTTCCATTGAATCAGAATGGGTATTGACGATAACGCTTTGAAGTTTTTCTCCCAGAGCGGTTTCGATAGCCACTTCATATTCTGCCGGAGTTTGCAGGACGTCGACCAAGACTTCGCGGAGCCCTGGAATGCGTTCGCCGCTCTGATTGTTCATGAGCGATTTAACACCATCTTGAAATCCCTCAAACTGATTTCTTAGTTTTTCCAATGAACCCAGCAGAGAGGACTTATGAAAGTAGTCTTCTTTTTTGGAACTATGGTTGTCGATTTCAGTTTGAAGCTGTTGCGAATAAGAGGTGGTTTCTTGTCGCAAGGACTCTTGTTGTGCCTTTAAATTTGCAAGTTTTTCGACTTTCTGCTGGTGTTCGGTTTCTCTCTGCTCCACGCCGGACTGGTTTTCCTGAACTTGGCGGCGGACTTCTTCCTTCTCAACCACTAATTTTTCCTGACCAGATTTTAGTCCCTGAATTCGGGTCTCAAAAGCGGTCATCTGGTTTTTCGATTGAGCGGTCTGCTGGAATAAAGCGTGAACGCTTCTTTCTCCATTGATAACTTGTTCCTGAATGGTCTGCAGAGCCGTGCGTTTTTGCTCGTTTTCAGCTTTGCGCTGGTCCAGCACAATTTCTTGATCGTTAATTTCCTGTAGCGTGGTGGAAAGGTTTTTCCTCTCATTTTCAATCTGCGTTGTCAGGCCACTAATTTCCCCTGTCATTTGGGAAACTTCTTTTGTCGCAGATTCAATGTCCGTTTCTGCCTCAGATCTCTGTTCCTTTTTGAACGCAATGCTCTGCTCGCTACTCCCGATTTGGGACTTCAACTGATGAATGGTCTCGCGGGCTTCATTCAATCTGCTTAGCGATTCTTCGATTTCTACATTGAGTTGAGCGATCTGGTTTTCAAAAGTAGCGTGGCGGGCGTTCCACTCGGTTTTCTTTTCTGTTTGTTCGTTGAGTTCTACTTCTATTGCATCCAATTGTGATTGGTAGCGGCTAACTTTGACGGAGAAAAGTTTGAGGGACAGTTCCTTGATCTCAGATTTGTAGTTTTTATAGCGCTCAGCCTTGGCGGCTTGGCGTTTTAACGACTCAACCTGCCGGGCCAGCTCCTGAACAATATCTGCCACACGTTCCAAGTTTTGGCGTGAGCTGTCGAGCTTGCGAATCGCTTCGTTTTTGCGGTGCTTGAATTTCAGAATTCCTGCGGCCTCTTCAATCAGGACACGTCTTTCTTCCGGTTTGGAGATGATGATGTCCTGAATATGGCCCTGCTCAATAATGGTCAAGACCTTTGGGCTGATGCCCGCATCCATTAGGAAATCCGTGATATCCTTCAACCGGCAAGGAATCTGGTTGATATAAAATTCACTTTCGCCGGAGCGGTGGTAGCAACGGGTGACTTTGACATCTTCAGCGGCATTGGGAACCCCGGCGATTCGGATTCCTGTTGGTACGCTGGATAATGTGAGAGAGATTTCTGCCCGGTTCACTGGTTTTCGGCTACTACTGCCATTGAAAATGAGATCTGTGATACGGGTGCTACGCAGGGTTTTGGATCTCTGCTCGCCGATGACCCAGCGAATCGCGTCGGAAACATTGCTTTTTCCGCAGCCGTTGGGGCCGACAATGGCCGTAAAACCGTTTCTAAACTCCAGGTTGGTGGAGTCGACAAACGACTTAAAACCCTCTATTTCTAAATTTTTAAGATACATACGTAGTTCGGCTCCCGGGATTATCGGATCTTTAGAGTCTCATATTGAGGAGAAAGATTATCCCAATCTTGTGATATTGTAAAGTGAAATTATACCATGTTTGGTATACCATGAAACCCAGCCCCACAATATATTGTGCTACTGGGTCCGACCAAGCGATCGGTGGCAACTTGTAATAGCTTTTTACTGCCAGCAACGATATTCTCGGCTAGACGGGTTACGGCCCATTGGCCTCATGACTTGTGGAGGAGATTTTTTGATGAAGCTATACTCTTATAATAAATGCGGAACCTGCCGTAAGGCGATCCGCTTCCTAGAAGACAAGAAGGTCAAATTTGACCTGTTCGATATTACCGAAACTCCACCGACCAAGCAGATCCTCAAAGCGGCGATGAAAGCCAAGGGAATGAAAAAGCTGTTTAATACCAGTGGTGTTCAATATCGTGAGTTGAATATCAAAGACAAGTTACCAACCATGACCGAAAGCGAGGCTATAGACTTGCTGGCTTCCAACGGAAGGTTGGTCAAACGTCCGATTGCGGTGGATAAAGATAAAATCACCATCGGGTTCGATATCGAAGAATATAAAAAGGTTTGGTAGGCAACCCGAAATAACGATGGATCTGTTTTTAATCAAACATAAACTGAAGAATGACTTTCCTCTAGTGCGGGAAGCAACTCAAGCTCACCCTCAAAGGGCTGCAGTGATGGTTATGCTTTATCCGAGGGATAATAAAACCCATGTGTTGATGACGAAAAGATCCCTGCATCTTAAGTATCATGCGGGGGAAATTAGTTTTCCAGGTGGAGTTTTTGAGGAAGATGAGGATGATGACCTGCTGGCTACGGCTTTAAGGGAAACTAATGAAGAGCTTGATATTGCGATTGATCCTAGAGATGTGTTTGGCCAACTGCCTATTGTTAATACCCGGTTGGGATTTGAAATCACCCCTTTTGTTTCTGTCCTGCCTTCAGCCCCCGAATACGAACCCGCCGAGAGCGAGGTAGGAGAAGTTTTGGAGATTCCCTTCACGACCCTGCTTTCCACAGAGCAGAGGGATGTCGGGAGCAAGCCTTCTGATGAAGGGGTGATGTACTGGTTTCGGCATCATAGAATCTGGGGCGCGTCGGCGAAGATACTTAACCAGATTGGGCATCTTGCTAGGTATTAGTCACTTAGATAGAGTTTGTTAATATGGAAACTATAAAAATCCTTTTTCTGGCTTCGCATTGGCGAGTTTCTTTGATTAAAGCGTTCCAGGACGCTAAACAGTCGATGGAATTGATTTGCGCCGATAGTGACCCACTTGCAGCTTCTTTTAAAGAAGCTAACCGCTTTCAGGTTCTGCCACTCTTTTCAGACTCTAATTGTCTGCAATCACTTCTTGAGATTTGCAAAGCCGAAAAAGTTTCTGCTCTGGTTCCCCTGACCAACCAGGCTATTGAGTTCATCGCCGATCATCGCCATGAGTTGGAGGTAGACGGTCGCCGGTTGTGGATACCGCAAAATCGTGCCATTGATATTTGCCACGATAAGTGGAAACTCTTTAAGTTTTTAATAGATAAAGGATTCGATACCCCGTCAACATTTTTTCCGGGGAAATTAGAATTCTCATTTCCTCTCATTGCTAAACCACGCCGGGGAGAGGGCAGTAAAGACGTGTTTTTTCTGGAGAATTCTGACGACTTGGAATTTTACATGAAAAAATGTCCTCATCATGTATTTCAAAAGCGGATCAATGGGCAGGAGTTTAGTGTTGATGCCTATTTTGATCAACAAGGTTCGCCCCGCCTGATTGTTCCACGCGAGCGGTTAGAGGTTCGTGGTGGTGAGGTCATGGTCAGCCGTATCAATTTGAATGGGGGTATCATCGACAAAGTGACAGCGTTGGGAGCCGGACTTGGTTTGACTGGACCTTGTACCATCCAGGGTATACAGGATGATAAGTTTTATTTCACCGATGTGAACCTGCGATTCGGCAGTGGTTTTGTGCACACGATTTCTGCTGGTGGCAACGTGCCTTTAATGATGTATAAAGAACTGGCCGGGCAAGAGCTGGACTCTATGAAAATGGATATCAAAGATCATTCGGTCATGACTCGTTATCCCGAAAGTATTTTTCACTGATAATTTATGAATACAATGAGCCCGCAAAATAGATTGATTTTCGCTCTGGATGTTCCAGGGAAAAAGGAAGCCAAGCATTACGCCAAAGTGCTGGAAGGTGTAGTCGGTTGTTTCAAGATCGGTTTGGAGCTGTTTATCAGCGAAGGGCCTGATATTGTCAAAATGATTCAGGATCAGTCGGCGGCGAATATTTTTCTCGATCTCAAACTCCACGATATTCCCGCTACGGTCAGGGGAGCGTTGCGTTCTGCTAAAAAATTGGGAGTCCAGTACATCACCATCCACTCTACAGAAGGGGAAGAGATTCTTGAGACAGCTCAAGAAGTGAAAGGTTCTGGGCTGGAAGTGCTGGCGGTAACGGTGCTTACGAGTACAAGTGCCTCGTCTCTGGCGAGCCTTGGAATTCGTGAAGACATCAACGCGTCGGCTCTGGTTTTGGATCGCGCCACTCGTGCGCAAAACTCTGGATGCGCCGGGGTTGTTTGTTCGGGAGAGGAAGCAAAATTGGTCAAATCAAAATGCGGTGGTGACTTTAAAATTGTGGTTCCGGGAATACGTCCAGAATGGGCACGTGTTTCAGGTGATGATCAAAACCGGATTGCAACTCCCTCCCAAGCTATAGAGGATGGAGCGGATATGATAGTTGTCGGCAGGCCCATTCGCGATGCCAACGATCCACGCGAAGCGGCTCAAAAAATTATTGAGGAAATATCAGTGTGACGCTGAACTCAATTAGGAACACTCATAAAGCAGGTTAGATATTAAAATGATTTCCACGCTAATAAACTTTATATATCTGCTAAGCCTGGTCTGTTGGATAGGTAGCATTATCTTTTTTTCTTTCTTTGTAGCCCCTGTAGTTTTTAAAATTCTTGAGCGAGAAAAAGCCGGTGAAGTGGTCGGCATCATTTTTCCTCGCTACTACATGATTGGTTATGTAAGCGGTGTTTTGGTGTTGATGGCACTTTTGCTGAATGGACCAGCGGGTCTTAAGTGGTGTGCCTGGGGTATTATGATGGTCGGCACTGCCTATGCGGGTCTGGTTGTGAATCCTAAAGCCAAAACTCTTAAAGAACAATTGAAAGATTACCCGGAAGCTGAAAAATCTACCCTCGAAGTTCGCTTTAAAACTCTGCATTCTTTGTCGGTCAAGTTGAATGGGGCGGTTCTTTTTGCCGGACTGTGGTTGCTCTGGTTGAGTGCCGCGAAAATTTCTATTTAAAATATGAGCATACTCGGGATTTCTGCTTTTTACCACGACTCGGCGGCGTGCCTAGTGCAAGACGGCAAGATAATAGCTGCGGCACAAGAAGAACGGTTCACTCGTAAGAAGCACGACGCCTCGTTTCCCAAAAAAGCGGTGGAGTTTCCCCTGAAGCAGGGCGGCATAAACACCTCTGATCTGGATTATGTTGGTTTTTATGACAAACCATTACAAGTGGTTTTTTT
>TARA_B110000116_G_scaffold227181_1_pt1 | contig 11818 bp, 9 predicted proteins | sample TARA_B110000116 | Tara Oceans TARA_B110000116 (sample SAMEA4397355) | marine metagenome | biome: Polar Biome; feature: [ZZZ] marine water layer (ENVO:01000295); material: water (ENVO:00002006), including particulate matter (ENVO:01000060) such as... | depth 199 m
CTCCGGATCCGACCTCGTAATCCTGATGACCAGCCATCACTTTTGCCAGTGTGCTTTTACCTGAACCATTGGGACCCATAATTGCATGGACTTCTCCCTTGGGGACTGACAAACTGAGACCCTTAAGAATATCAGTCCCATTTACGCTCGCATGAAGATCCTTAATTTCCAAAGTGGACATTGATTTCGACAAAAATTAAATTTGTATTGTTATAGATTATCTTTCTGTTTTTCTTTACGAGCACATTCTGGACACTGCCCTCTGACCTCAACTTCGACTTTTTGGATCTTAGCCCCGCGAGGTAATTTGAGTAATTTCGAGGGCTCCTCCCCGCCCTTCAGGTCAACATCCATTACGGTAGCACATGTTTCACAATGGAAGTGCGCATGAGGCGCAAGATTTCCACAATATCGGGAAGGCTCCCTGTCCACATTCACCTGCTTCACAATGCCCGCAACTGCGAGAGTATCTAAACAATTGTACACCGTCGCCAGTGATATTGATGACATTTTCTTCTGTACCCTTATGAAAACTTCTGTGGCCGTTGGATGATCTCGGCTGCTCATAAGAACCTCATAAACAACCTGTCTCTGCGGAGTCATGCGATGACCTCCTCCAAGATCAATATTATCAGATAGTTTTTTCTTATGTGCCTGCACTCTGGAGACCAGTACTGCGAGGCTTATTTTTATCAAGAACTATTCTAAATAATATTTCTTATTTAATCTCACCGTTCGACACCGGAGTTCAAATACCTTATATTCAAAAATGAAATTAGGGATAATTGGATGCGGAAAAATGGGATCAGCCCTCTTAAAGGGGGCGATTAATAAAGGGGCGATTGAAACTGACTCAGTTAGCGTTTTTGACGTTATTGATACAGCTTCAAAGAAACTGGCCAATGATATCGGAGCAACGGTTGCATCATCTCATGATGATTTGATAAATAACTCTGAGGTAGTACTACTTTGCGTCAAACCTCAAGATACCTTAAAAATGTTAGAGGGCCTTAACTCACTAACTCAAAGCAAGTTATTTATTTCAATCGCTGCAGGACTTCAATTAATGGATCTGGAGGAATCACTTGGTGAAAGCGCTCGTGTTATTCGCGTGATGCCCAACACTCCTGCCCTCGTGGGAAAAGGTGCATCCGCGTTCTCTAGAGGAACAAAAGCAACTGATGAAGATACTAATTTTGTAATTAATATTCTTGGATCAGTGGGAAAGGTGCTAGAGGTTCCTGAAAAGCAAATTGATGCAATTACCGGACTGAGCGGAAGCGGTCCTGCTTACATTTATACAGTCATCGAAGCTCTGGCCGATGGCGGAGTGCTCGTTGGATTACCAGAGGACCAAGCCTTGTTATTAGCCGCACAAACAGTTTCAGGTGCTGCGGAAATGATACTACAAACAGGAGAGCACCCAGCCTCGCTCCGCGATCAGGTAGCAAGTCCTGGAGGAACGACGGTTGCAGGACTCGCGGCACTTGAGTCAGGAAAATTGAGAGCGACCTTGATTGATGCAGTAAGAGCCGCAACTCTCAGGTCGAAAGAGCTAGGGAAAAGCTAACCCTCGGTTATAAGAGGAATCCTATCAACGGATCTCGGTTTTTTAAATCCATAAAATTTTGCCGCATTTGCGCCGAGAATAGCGGTTTTATCCTTAGATTCTATACCTTCATCATTAAGGATAAAATCAAGACTCTGTCTATATGTAAAATCGACCATGGTCCGAGGCCAGTCTGATCCCCACATTATTTTATCATACCCCACTTTCAGTCCTGCAGATCTTAGCGCATCGCGTCCACTATCAAATGGATAACCCTCTGATCGATAAAGCCAGATAATGCCTCCGCATTCTACATACACATTTTTGTGACGACACAGTTCTAATTGACCAGGCCAACCCCCTCGGCTAGGCATGCCGAAGTGACCAATCGCCACCTTCAGATTCGGAAATGCTTTCATCACATTCTCAAACTCAGGAACCTGAATTTCTCCTTCAGAAAAATCAACAGACAAAACCAGCCCTTCATTTTCCATCCTTTCCCAAATCGGAAAGAATCTACGATCATCCAAAGACACCTTACCTAACAAATGCCCACCACAAACTTTCAATCCTTTGAAGCCCTGATCGAATAAGTTTCCAGCTTCCTCATCCACCTTATCAGGCTCAAAGAAGTTGGGCAGAGCATGCATAAAAAAGCGCTCCGGGTAATTTGATGCAACCTCTAAAAGATAATCGTTCTGGGGCCCATCCAAATATTCCTGAACCACTACCCCAGCACTGACTCCCGCGGCATCAAACTCAGCTAAGACATATTCAGCGAGAGCGGAGCAATCGACAAAGGAAGCCGGCATACCCAACATTTCCTGATCACCTATGCGAATCTTTCCCGAACCAACAGGCTGGACCGGTTGCTCATTTCTAACGCGACCTTTTATTCGCTTCCATATATGCATATGTGCATCAATAATCATAAAAAAATAAACCCATCCATTATCATTGCTATAAGTTAAATCACTTGAGGATGAAAGTCGCAACCGCTATATGCTCAGCCCTTATTATTTTTTCATGGGCAAAAACGAATGCAGAAATTGACTTCAATCGTGATGTTAGACCAATTCTGAATGCTCATTGCACAAAATGCCACGGGGGAATTCGAGCAAAATCTGGACTTAACTTAATCAACAAAGAAAGCGTTTTCAGTGTATCTGAATCCGGACTCATTCCCGTCGTGTCTAGAAATCTGGAAAAAAGCGAGTTGATCAGGCGTATCAACCACACAGACAAAGAAGAAAGGATGCCACCCAAAAACTCGTTAAAGAAAGAACAGATAACAACTCTAAATCAATGGGTTAAAGAAGGAGCAAAATGGCCAAAACATTGGTCCTTCAAATCTCTCAAAGAAACTCCGAAAAAAAATCAAACGATTGACGGTATCGTTGAAGAAAATCTCAAAGTTTCCAAATTAAACCGTAGTCCAATCGCAGATAAAAAGACTCTCCTTAGAAGACTCTCATTAGATCTTCTAGGGCTTCCTCCTGAACCTGAAGAAATATTATCTTTCGAATCAGATGAGTCAGATGACGCATATGAAAGACTCGTGAAAAAACTCCTTAGCTCTCCACACTTCGGTGAAAGATGGGCCCGGCACTGGTTAGATGGGGCCCGGTACGCTGACTCGGATGGTTATGAAAAGGATAATAACAGACCGAACGCTTGGCGCTGGAGAAAATGGGTCATCGATTCAATTAATTCTGACATGCCCTTTGATCAGTTCACCATCGAACAACTTGCGGGAGACCTTCTACCAAATGCTACACCTGAACAGCACCTCGCAACGGCCTTTCACCGTCAAACCTTATATAATCGAGAAGGAGGAGTAGACGCCGAAGAAGATCGAACCAAAAGAACAATTGACCGCTCCAATACTACCGCCTCGGTCTGGCTAGGACTCACTCTTGAATGCGCTCAATGCCACGACCACCCTTATGATCCAATCAGTCAGCGCGATTTTTATCAATTTTATGCATTCTTCAACAATACAGATGAAAGCGAAACCGAAGTTACTAAAGGTTTTGAGGATGGCACAATAAAAGTAAGAGTACTGCAGCAGAAGGATCGTGAAACTTACATTTTCCGGCGAGGAGATTTCCTGCAACCCATTAAAGAAAAAGGGGAAATCTTACCGTTAGCCCCTGATTCTTTATCCCCCATTAAACTATCCAACAACAATAAATTAAACCGCCTAGATCTTGCACAGTGGCTAGTTAATGAAAAAAATCCTCTCTCGACAAGAGTCGCTGTGAATGACATCTGGTATCGACTCTTTGGAAAAGGTCTGACTGAGCAAAAAGCAGACTTCGGCACCAGATCCGCACCTCCAGTTCACCTCGGACTTCTTGATCATCTAGCAGAAAAATTCATAACTATGAATTGGAGCAGGAAAAGTCTTATTAAATACGTAGTCATGTCTGACACGTATAAGCAATCTACCAAACGAAGAAAAAAACCTGCCCAAATTGATCCTGATAATAAATTATTTCATAGACAGAACCGATTCCGAACTGACGGAGAAATCATTCGAGATCTATTTTTATCGATATCAGGACTACTAAAACATAAGATTGGAGGGCCGAGTGTATTCCCACCAATACCAGAAGGAGTAGCCGAACAAAGTTTCGCGGGAAGCTTTAAGTGGAAGACCAGTAACGGAGACGATCGTTACCGGCGAGGAATGTACACCTTTTTCAAAAGAACCGCACCAGAACCTAATCTAATCACCTTTGATTGCCCTAATGCCAATGTCACTATAGCAAAGCGAAACAATTCAAATACCCCAATCATGGCACTGGCAACACTGGGCAATGAAGTGTTTCATGAATCAGCTCAAGCATTTGCAAAAAGAATACTCTCAGATAAATCATGTAATGACGATCAGGATCGGATCAAATCCTCTTTTATTCTTTGTGTTGCAAGAAATCCATCACCTCAAGAGACCAATGAAATAATAAAACTCCTCCAAAAGGGCCGATCTTATTATGCCGTAAACTCAGAAGAAGCAAAAAAAATGGTAGGCTCATATTCTTGCGAGATGATAAACGACAATGAAACTGCTTCTTGGATAACTGTGACCCGCATTCTCCTCAATCTTGACGAAACCATCAATCGCGAATGAACTCCTATCATCAATTTACAAGTGACACGAGACGTGACTTTCTGACAACCTCAGCGTCAGGAATTGGAGGCATTGCGCTGCATCATATGCTCTCTAAGGAACTTGCAGCGAATTCCCCCAAACAAAAAAATCTTGGACCTAAACCTCACTTTGCTCCAAGAGCAAAGAATTGCATTTTCATATTCATGGCTGGGGCCCCCTCACAACTTGATTTGTTCGATTACAAACCCAAACTCAATGAATTGAATGGTCAAAAGATGAACGCTGACCTACTCAAGGGAAAACGCTTTGCGTTTCTTCAGAAAGAATCAGCTGTACTGATGGGATCTCCAAGAAAATTTAAGCAACATGGTAAATCAGGAATGTGGTTCTCTGATCTCCTCCCAAGAACCGCAACATGCGCTGATGATATATGCATGGTTCGTTCCATGCATACCGATCAGTTCAATCATCACCCAGGCCAGCTACAGATGCAATGCGGCGAAGCCCGGTTCGGCCTCCCCTCAACCGGGTCATGGATAAACTATGGACTAGGAACGGAGAATCGAAATCTTCCAGGATACATCGTATTAACAGCTGGCCGAGGTTCGAGCGGAGGAGCCACTCTTTGGCAAAGCGGCTTCCTCCCATCAAATTACGCTGGGGTTCGTTTACGCAATGGCAGCAACCCACTACTTAATCTTGAGAATCCGCGAGGACTTCCTAACGAACTTCAGCGCGCAGGTTTAGATGCTCTCCAGTCGCTAAATAAAACACACCATAGAACGAATAAAGATCCTGAAATATTAAGCAGGATTGCCAACTATGAATTGGCCTTCAGAATGCAATCAGCAGCTCCTGAACTTGTCGATCTATCAAAAGAAAAAATGAAGACCCTTGATTCGTACGGAGTCAATAGACCACTCCCGAAGGGCGGAGGTCGAGGCAAAGGTAACGGGAACGCTTATGCCGATTTTTCTCGGAACTGTTTGTTGGCAAGACGAATGGTCGAAAGAGGTGTTCGCTTCATCAATATTATTCATGCCTCATGGGATCATCACTCAAACCTTAATCAAGAACTTGAATTCAATGCCGGAATGTCAGACCAACCCGTCGCCGCACTCATAAATGACCTGAAGGAAAGAGGACTCCTTGATGAAACTTTGGTCGTCTGGGCCGGTGAATTCGGAAGGACCCCACTAGGCGAAAACCGAAGAGGAAGGGAAGCGAACACGGGACGAGATCATCATCCGAACGCTTTCACTGTACTCATGGCGGGAGGCGGTGTTAGGGGCGGGCTAACTTACGGAAGCACTGATGAAATAGGATGGGAACCTGAAGAGAACCCAGTCCACGTCAACGACTTTCAGGCCACGTTATTACATCTTTTCGGCCTAGATCATGAGAGGCTCACGTATCCAGATGCTGGTGTCGAACGAAGACTCACAAGTATTACTCGTCAGTCCAAAGTAGTTCATGAACTGTTTACCTAATTAACCTTTGCTGGTCAAAATACTATCGAAGTAATACTAACTGGTAGCAGCCGAAAGGGCCTGGTCCAAATCACCCAAAATATCATCAATATGCTCAATACCAACAGACAACCGAATGAGTTCGGAAGTAATGCCTCCTTCCGCCTGCTGTTCAGCATTTAATTGAGAATGCGTCGTGGTAGCCGGATGAATAGCAAGACTCTTAGCATCTCCAACATTCGCCAAATGAGAAAATAACTCACAACTTTCAATGAAATCCTGACCCGCTTCTGCACCACCCTTAATGCCGAAAACAACCATTGCCCCTCCCTTGCCTTTGAGATACTTCTGATTTTTCTCAAACTCAGGATCCGATTCAAGCCCAGGAAAACGGACCCACTCCACTGAGGAATGATCCGATAAATGTTCAGCGACCCTCTTTGCATTCTCGCAATGACGCTCCATTCGTAGAGGCAACGTTTCTATACCTTGAAGGAACATCCAAGAATTATCAGGTGAGATACAAGCACCTAAATTACGCAATGGCACTGTCCTCATTCTTAAAATATAAGCTAAAGGAGCAAGCATATCAGGTAAGTCGTGACCCCACCTAAGACCATTATAAGACGTATCTGGTTCATCAAATAAAGGGTGCTTACCCGCTGACCAGTCAAAGCGACCACTGTCAACGACTACACCGCCAATACCTGTGCCATGACCGCCAAACCATTTGGTAAGTGAATGCACTACAATATCAGCTCCATGGGCAAGCGGATTAGTCAGGTAAGGAGTCGAAAATGTGGAATCAACAATCAACGGAACTCCGCACTCCTTAGCATGAGATGCTATTGCTTCTAAATCAGCAACTTCAAGGGCCGGATTAGAAACTGTTTCAGTAAAGAATGCTCGTGTCTTATCATCAGCCGCTGCTGCAAAATTGGCAGGATCCTGCGAATCAACGAAGCGGACTTCAATTCCGAGAGAAGGGAGAATATCGTTAAACTGAGTGTAGGAGCCTCCGTATAGGTTACGCGCCGAAACAATATTATCTCCAGCAGCAGCTAGATTAATAATCGAATAAAAAACTCCTGAAGTACCCGAAGCGAGCCCAAGGCCAGCCATTTCATGTGCTCCTTCCAATAAAGCGACACGTTTTTCCAACACGTCAGTGGTAGGATTCATCAAGCGTGTATAAATATTCCCTAATTCCTTAAGGGCAAAAAGATTGGCCGCGTGTTCAGTCGAATCAAAAACAAAAGAAGATGTCCGGTAAAGTGATACGGCACGCGCGTTAGTGGTTGGGTCGGGCGCATGACCACCGTGCAAACATAGAGTGTCAATTTTCATGGGCGCGAGAAATAATGCAATTAACAACGAATTACAAGCTTATCTGATCAAATTATAGAAGATAATATAGAAGATCTCTTAACAATCAGAGCTAGCTAGATAAAAAAGACAAATTTTCGGTAATTGAACGTTTACCTTTATAAGCAATTGTAGAAAAGAATATATTTTAGATTATAGTTACAAAAAAAATAAAGTAAATTATGAAAACGAATCAATTAATTATGTTCATGGCATTGTCCTTTGTTTTAGGACTGGGCGTCATGGCTCTCTTGAAGCCAGGCAAAGACACTGAAAATGCAAACTCTACAAAAGAAAGCTCTTCGGAAAACGGGAATAGCTCTGATAAGACCAGTTCTAATCCAAGTAAATCAAATCTGATCAGTAACATTCCAAGCAAACCGAAAAATACTCCCTTTAAAATAAATGAAGAGACTGAAGATTCTGAAGACGAAGAACCTGCTGGACCAGAAGAAGCCTTCGCTCAACTTTTAAATAGTCCGGAAGCAAGAAAATTAATGAAAGGTTTTGCTGGCGCCATGAGTCAAGGAGCTGACCGGATGATCGCTTCAGAAATAGAAAAGCAAAAAGAAAATCTTGGACTCTCAGACAGCCAAACTGAATCAATCAAAGGCAAAATGGTCAGCATGGTAAAAGAAGAAACAAAACGCTTCCAAAGCCAGCTCGATGATGAAAATCGTTCCTTCGGTGAAATCATGGAATCACAAGGTGAGTTCTGGTCACAAAACGAACCAAAGATTAATGAAATAATGAAGGCTGAACTTAGTGATGATCAATATGCGACCTACGAGAGGGAGCAACTTGTAGAAAAAACGGAACGAGTACAGAGGCAGGCGACTTCAGAATTAGATAGAATAAACAAAACTTTGGAACTTTCCGAAGAGCAGGAAGATCAGGTCTTTGGAATACTTGTACAGAAGTCTTCAGAATATGATGCATCCATGGCCATCGAAGGAATCGAAGCCTCCTTGCCTGAATCGGCAAATGCTGAAGACATCACAAAAGAAGATGCAATTCGTTCCGTTCTAAATGATGGGCAGACAGAAAAATATAATGAACGGCTTGAGAAAGGCGGATTCGGACGCCGGGGTCCATGGGGCCGTGGGCGAGGGTTCGGTGGGTAGAAGGTCTGATAAAAACCTTTTTAGAAAAAGACCTTAATAGCAAGGATCGCTACAATATTAGTGACCTTTATCATAGGATTGATAGCAGGACCCGAAGTGTCTTTGTAAGGGTCTCCGACCGTATCACCAGTAATTGAAGCGGCATGAGCTTCAGATCCTTTCCCTCCATAAGCACCATCCTCAATCAGTTTCTTGGCGTTATCCCAAGCGCCTCCAGCCGCAGTCATTGATAACGCCAAGAACAGACCAGTTACGATAGTGCCCACAAGAACGCCTCCAAGTGCTTTATAGGATAGAGCCGGAATGGCAGAGACAACAAAAACCACCACGATAGGTAAAAGAGCTGGAATGATCATCTCGCGAAGAGCTGACTTTGTCACAATATCCACGCACCTCGCATATTCAGGCTCATCTTTACCTTCCATGATTCCAGGACGCTCACTGATCTGACGCCTAACTTCTGCGACTACTGCACCGGCAGCACGCCCTACCGCATCCATGCTCAAAGCAGTGAAAATAAATGGTAATAAACCACCAATGAACATTCCAATGATCACTTCGGGCTCCTTGAGCGAAAAGATCACAGTCTCGTTCGAAGCTAACTTCCCAACTTTATGCAAATGATCTTCTAATTCCAAAAAATAAGACCCAAAGAGAACTAACGCAGCAACACCTGCAGAAGTAATGGCGTATCCCTTGGTGACTGCCTTCATCGTATTACCAACGGCATCAAGTGCATCAGTTCTTTCACGAACAATCGCGGGTAAGTTACCCATCACTGCAATGCCTCCTGCATTATCTGTGATCGGGCCAAAAGCATCCAGAGACACGATAATTCCAGCCAAGGCAAGCATCGCCATCACAGCAATTGATATCCCGTAAAGTCCAGCGAGTGAATGGCTAACCCATATCGCGACACAGATAAGAGCTACAGGAAGGCCCGTCGCCATGTTTCCCACACCAAGACCTGCTATAATGTTAGTAGCGTGTCCGGTCTGAGAGGCTCTCGCAATTTTATTTACAGGTCTGTACTGCGTTGCAGTGTAATAATTAGTAATCAACACAATCGCAAACGTCATGACGATTCCCACTAAGGCACAACCAAACAAATCAAGACCTGTATATGTACCGCTCTTCATCTGCAAGCCGCCTTCAGGCACAATCCATGTACAAACCGGCCAATAAACTATAGCTGAAAACAAGGAAGCAACAAAAACACCTTCCATCAAGACCCTTGCAGCACCTCCTTTACGAAAATTCACCCAAAGTACGCCGAGTATAGAACCAATGATAGCAAGCCCCCCTAAGAGGAATGGCAAAGTCAAAGCTGCAACCTGAGATCCTGATCCTTCAAGAGAAGTATTCAACGTCCCTAGTAATAATGCTCCAATTAAACTCACCGCATAAGTTTCAAAAACATCTGCGGCCATTCCCGCACAGTCACCAACATTGTCACCAACATTGTCCGCAATCGTTGCTGGGTTACGAGGATCATCTTCATCCAGTCCCTGCTCAAGCTTCCCAACTAAATCAGCACCTACGTCTGCGGCTTTTGTATAAATACCACCACCCAAACGAGCAAACACGCTAATAAGGCTAGCGCCAAGAGCCAAACCTATCAAGCTGTCCACCACGGCCTTAGGTTCACCAGGATCAACTTTTCCCATAATTAAGTAGAAGATACCTACCGACAAAAGAGCTAAACCAACCACTAAAAGACCAGTCACCGCTCCTCCATTGAAAGCAACTTTCATTGCTTTGTGTTCATCTTCAGTAGCGGCCTGAGTCGTTCGGACATTTGCCATGACTGCAATGCGCATCCCTATGTACCCCGCTATCAATGAACATACAGCTCCTATCAAAAATCCAATCGGCATAGAAGCATGAACTTTTTCGGCCTGCGACATAAGAAACAGAATCAAAGCAATGCACACAGAGATAAAACTAATAGTCCTCACCTGACGGTTCAGGTAAGCTTTTGCTCCGTCCTCAATGGCACCTGCCACTTTTTTCATCAGTTCAGTGCCAACAGACTGTTTAACAACTGAACGGATCAAGAGAATAGCAACGACAAGCCCTATCGCGCCCAAGAAAAGAGAAAAAGGGATGCCGCTATTGATAAGAAAATTTGCCAGTATTAAAAACATTTGCTTAATCAGTCCTAATAGAGTGGATCTTTAATACTCCATCGTAGATTTTTTTCAAACTCCTTAAGGGAAAAAACCTAATATTATTATAAATCAAAAATCGGCAGCAGATCTCTACCTTGCCCATTGTTATATTTAGGTTATCTTAAATATTTATTATATTTAATTTATAATAAGTTTTGCAAACCAAACCCTACCTTAATCCATTCGCAAAAACGTTTATTATCGTTTGGCTAGTTTATCTGAATTTTGCAGATGCAAAAACGGTCATCATTGATGCTGGGCATGGAGGAAAAGACAAAGGAGCTCATTGGTACGGGGTTTCCGAAAAAACTTTAACGCTCGATGTCGCAAAACGGGTACAAACGCTATTGAAAAAGAAAGGTATTACAGTTGCAATGACTCGCACATCAGATCGATTCGTATCAATTAAAGATCGAGCATACCTAGCCAACAAATATTCAGATTCAATATTCGTTAGCATTCACTTTAATGCACACACAAATTCCTCCGTGAAGGGAATTGAAACATTCTATATAAGCCCAAAAGGAAAAAAACTAGCAGGAAGCATTCAGAACCGTTTAGCCAAACGCATTAATACAAATGATCGCGGCAGTAAAAAATACCACTATGCAGTTTTAACAAAAACTAAAGGAGTCGCCGCGCTCGTCGAATGTGGCTTTATCAGCAATCGCTGGGAAGGGGCCAGATGCTCTTCGAACTGGTTCCGGGACATTCTGGCCCAAGAAATTGCTAGTGGAATAGCCGCTTATTGCAATAATAACTAAGAAAATTACCTCTGCTTGACATAAGCAAAATAAAAAAGAGAATCGATTATTATGGATAAAGCTGCCGAGAAACACCTCTACATCGTCATGTGGCCGAACTACGCTCTAGTAGCTTCGAACCTGCCACCAGATGAATTTGGGAAACACTATACTCTTGGTAGTTCACGCTACTTTCATGGTCAGGTCATCTTCGCTGAGATCGATATAGATTACAGGCATGACTTCCTCAATATAGACAAATACATTGATGAAGTTAAACCA
>TARA_B110000116_G_scaffold257588_1_pt1 | contig 11801 bp, 10 predicted proteins | sample TARA_B110000116 | Tara Oceans TARA_B110000116 (sample SAMEA4397355) | marine metagenome | biome: Polar Biome; feature: [ZZZ] marine water layer (ENVO:01000295); material: water (ENVO:00002006), including particulate matter (ENVO:01000060) such as... | depth 199 m
GAGGTGATGGAGTGCAGAGTCTTACCCAACCCGCACGCCAGACTGTTACCTCGGATGCATACACACGGAGACGTGCGCGTTCGGAGTTGTCTGAAGCGGTTGGGTTACTCAAGCACTCTTGAGTTTCCAATTGCAGAGGAATTGCGTATGACAGCAGATGAAATAGATGATTATGTTAAGAGAGTACTGGAACAGGCTAAGGATGCTGATCCAGAAAAAGTTAGAGAAGAGTTTGAGAAATACCTCAAAGATTTTTTACTTCCACCTAAGGATTCATTCCGTTCTGTTCTGAGGCGCTTTGAAGTTAGTGAAGAGAAGGTACAAAGTGCGGCTAGAACAGCATATAGAGAGACGAAGAAGGTTGACCGTTTTGCTGAATTAGGTAGTGAAGACAGTAATGTTACCATTGATGTCAAAGTAGTTACATATGTTTCTCGAATTCAAACGGTTCGTGGCGAAGAAAAACAAATTGCATTCGGCTGGATTGAGGATACCCCTTACGGAGAATCAGGGAAATCCGAGCGTTGGGATTTCAAAGATTGGGGTGAGCATGCCGAAAACATGGCCCCAGGTTCAGTAGTTCGCATGGAAGGTGTGAGTGTGAATGAATGGAAAGGAAAGAAGTCAATCAACATCAATCGCAGTAGTAGAATAGTTGTTCTTGAAGAGGGCGGACCTGCAGTCTCGCTTGCTACTAGTGACCCGATTACAATTGAGGATGCCTGGAAACGAGATGGTTTTGTGACTATCGTTGGTCGTTTGATGGCAGTCAATGCGCAAACGATTAGCAAAAAAGATGGCAGCGGCGACTTGGACATCATCAAAGGAAAAGTTGCTGATGCAACTGGCTCAATTGGATTCGTCAGTTGGTCAGATTTTGACCATGAAGTGGGGACTCTAATTCGCATTGAAGGGGCATCAATCCGCCGCTTCCGAGATACTCCAGAATTGAATATTGGTGACCAAACAAAAGTTGAGGTCTTCCATGATAGCAACTTTGCTGACGCCGTTCAACTTGAAAGTGCATCGAGGTTGGAAATTTCAAAACTTACAGATGGTTCTAGAGATGTTTCAGTAGTTGCCCAAATAGTTGAGTGGGCGGAACGGAATTTCACTAATTCAGATGGCGAAGAGAAGACACTTTGGGGAGGGGAAATAATTGACCCGACAGGAAGATGTAGAATGACTGCTTGGGAAAAGGTTCCAATCAATGCTGATGATTTGCCAGTATACGTATCAGTAAGTGGCGTAAGAGTGCGGGCATGGCAAGGTACTCCGGATATCACAATTGATAGTGCAGACCAAGTTGAGATATTGAAGAGCCCACCTTGGGATGAGATTGATGCGAGCAACCACTGGGTTACGCATGATCTCGCTACACTCGTGAATGGTAGTTCAGTAAACGGGGTTGAGACTTCTGGTTGCATCGTATCAGTGCGCTCGGATAGCGGTATTATTCACCGGTGCCCTGAGTGCAGGCGGGTCCTCAGAGACCATGCTTGTGCTGACCATGGCCATGTAGAAGGTGTCAAGGATATGCGCTTGAGGTTAGTAATCGACAATGGTGCTATTAGCGCCTCAGTTCTACTAAACCGTGAATCCAGTGAATCATATCTTGGTAAGAATATTGATGAAGTAACTTCTCAAATTGATAATTTTGGCGCGGAAGTTTTCGTAGATGACTTGCGTTCAGTACTTCTTGGTAGGCCTGTGACCGCAAGAGGACGTTGCTTAGTTGACGAGCAGGGGGCAATGTTCCTTGCTTCTGAATTAGAGGTCTCAGAAGTAGCACCTGCTGAAGGTGCGAAAGCAGTTAGAGCAAAGTGGGGGGTGGAAATTTGAGTCGCTTCACCCGACAACCAGCAATCAGATTATTCGCTAGAGAATACTTTGAGTCAGATCTCATTGAACAAGGTTCTGGAGAATATGACCCAACTTTCGTCATCACCAAATTGGGGGCTAAAGTGAACAGAATGATGGTAGCTGGATTGCTTGAGCGTATGGAACGAAGAGATGGTGATAGTGGGGCAAATTATCGTGGGTCAATTCGAGACCCAACTGGACTTCACATGTTCAACGTAGGCTCATTCCAACCAGAAATCCATGCACAAGTAGAGGAATTAGTTGCTAAATTTGACCAAAACGAAGAACCAATTTTACTTCTCGCAATAGGAAAAGCCAGTCCGTATCAAACCGACGATGGCGGTGTTTTCACCGGCATGAGGTTAGAGGAGTTCACCATGATAAATGGTGAGGGGTATGCTAATTGGCTAGTTGAAACAGCTGATGCAACTCTTCGGCGCATTGATTTCTTTCAAAAGAGCCGTGACTTAGAATCCTCTGCAGATGTGTACCGTAAGGTGGGAATTCCAGATGACCTTGTTTCGGGATTGATTACGGGTAGGGGTCATTACTCCAGCATTGATCCAGATGTATACATGGTTGGTGTATTGAGGGCACTTGATTATTCAGAAGGTAATCTTACCACAATTTCGTTACAGATAGAGTCCTCAACAGACGAATCTTCTGATGATTCAGAATCATCTTCTGAGCAAGTGAAAGAATGGATTTCTGAATACTTGTTAGCCAACAATCCCGGTGATGGTGTACCTTACGATTCGATAATGAATGATTTAGCATCAAAAGGGATATCGAGAAGTGTTGGAGAAGCAACAGTTGACCTATTGATGGATGATGGCTTGGTGTTTGAGCACTCCTTCGGATTCCTTGGTCACATTGGCTCAAATTGAGTTAGTTACGCGCTACCTTCAATTAGAGTCCGGCACGTGTCCCTACTTGAGGGGACTCAAATGTCGGGCGGTCTTTCCTGTTTCATTCGCTCATTAGACGGTGATTGGTTGCAATTAGATGGTTGCACCGTAGCGATTGAAATTAGGCGTAGATTTCAACGTGAAATTGCCCGTGATGGGGAAGGGGATGATTTAATCGATCAAGGGTCAGAGAGTATGGATTTCACCTTGAGCGGCCGAATGGACCTCTCAACTTATCTCAAGGCTCAAACAATATTTCGCTCTGGAACCTGCTGGTTCATTGATCCATTTGAAGAACAAGAGATTAAGGTCTGCTTTGCCCGTATTCGCTATAATAGCGATAGCAATGATTTTGACTTTCAACTCATTGAGGATGTAGTCTGAAGGAGTAATGGCTAAAATGGGGGCTCAAGAGGAGGAAATCAACCTCATCTACGCGCTCAGAGGTATCCAAGTGCTAATTGGTGCCGGCGTTGGGTTGGAGGCTTCAATGACTCATATCGCCAAGGGTGGTTATGGGATCATTTCATCAGATTTTTCTAGGGCTTTATCTGGTGTTAATTCAGGACAGCGATTAGAAGATGAATTACGTCGTCTCCTCAAATCATCAAAAAGTTCTGATTATCAACGTTTACTTACCTCAATGCTCAACAATGTCGTCTCAAACACGGATTTGGTAGCGTCTCTTGAGCAACAAGCCGCAAGGGCAGAAGAGAATCGAACAGACCGATTGAAGCGTTACATCGAAGATTTGGCAGGTCTCCCAGAAAAAGCACTTATCCTTGGATTTTTAGCCCCGCTGATTCTCGGGCTGTTGGCAATTTCACCATTCTTATTGGGTGGCTTACAAGGGGTCCCAGGGGTTACTATTCCTCCAGTTGACAAGATGATGTTTGCTTACAAAGGTGGATTGCTAGTTACTATTGTCTTACTTGTATTCATGTTATTAGGTGCTAAAGCGAAGGATCCTGGGGTGTGAAAATGGCAATTGGAATTCCAGGACTCTTGGATATGGTGACAGATTCGTTTCTTATGTCCATATTTGTGCCACTAACAATCATTTCAATGGGTGGTGGCTTACCATTTATGTTAGAGAGCAGAAGGTTGAAGAAAATAGAATCTGGTTTACCTGAACTTCTTGAAGGAATCTCCACATCTCTTGGAGCAGGTCTTGGATTACAACAAGCGATGACCTCGATGGCCACTCAAAGGGACGATTTGCTAGGTCACATGTTACGAAAAGCAATAGCTCGTAGTCAGGTGACTACATTTGATGCAGCAATTTCTGAATTTGCTCTTGACACCCGCTCTCCGACGGTTCAAAGGGCCTTCAATCTTCTACAAACGGCTGACGAAAATGAAGCCCCGCTGGCAGATGTAACCTTCTCGATGAGTCTTGAATATGATCGATTAATGCGTTTGCGAAATAAGAGAACTCTAGACTTGAAAGGTCACGCACTTACACTTCAGATTCTAATGGCCGTATTACTACCAGCAACAATTGGATTCATGTTTGGCCTCTTTGCAGGCCCCGAATCTGGGATTCCTATGGCTCTGTTCCATCCTTCTATGCTACTTTATTTTACAGCAGGCTCAGCATTTTCAGTGTTGGTATCTGGAGTAATGTTGGGTAAATCACTAAATTCATCTGTTTGGTGGATAGCGCCGTGGGCATTACTCTCACAGATTGTTTACATGGGATCATATTTGGTGTCATCATTATTTGGTTGAAAATGGAAGTGAAAAAATGAGTGAAGAAATCATGGCAAGGTATGACAACGTTACGATTTACATGGAGCATAATCACCCCAGTCCAATGTATCATGTTGATGGGAATACTCCGGCAAATCCCTATGGCGCTCTCAAACCACTTTTAGAAGATGATTTACTTGAGGAAGTGATGTACAACGGTGGACAACAATGTGTGAAAGTTGCTCACCGAGAGCATGGGATGTGCCGAACTAATATTTGGATTGAAGATGATGAAGGATTGAAGATTGCATTAAACATCGCTGCGTTTACCAACGTGCCGTTAGGAGATGGTCCCGGGCAAGTACCACTGTTTGATGGGAGGTTGCCAGACGGGAGTAGAGTGAACGGAGTTATCCCACCGGTTTCTCCTGATGGACCTACACTAACTATTCGAAAATTCCGAGCCGACCCAATTACAATCATTGATTTAATTGAGTTTGGTACTATTGATGTTGCCCTTGCTGCCACTATGTGGTGCTGGGTAGATGGTCTTGGTTCTCGTCCAGCAAATTTCATTATATCAGGTGGTACAGGTTCAGGAAAAACAACTACCCTGAATTGCCTTGGGATGTTCATTCCATGGGATAAGAGATTGTTGACTGTTGAGGATACAGCTGAATTACAACTATTCCATGACCACTGGTTGCGCATGGAGACCCGTTCTGAGCGTCCTGACGGAACAAGCGAGGTTGATATGGATGATTGCTTGAGGTCAAGCCTTAGAATGCGACCTGACCGAATTATAGTCGGTGAAGTAAGAGGTCCAGAGGCATCTACTCTGTTGACTGCAATGAATACCGGACACGATGGTTCATTCGGGAGCCTCCACGCAAATACAGCAATGGAGACTGTCACTAGGATGACAAGCCCACCGATGAATGTGCCGTCAATAATGATGAGTGGACTTGACTTGATTATTGTACAAAGTAGAATTAACAGGGACGGTAAGCAGATACGTCGTATTATGGAAATTGCTGAAATTGCTGGAATGGAGGGGGACCGGCCTCGTCTGAATCCAATTTGGAAATATGATCCTGCTACAGATACAACAACTCAAACAGGAGTTCCAAGTAAATTAAGAGAATTGATTTGCACAGCAGTTGGATGCCGGCCAGCAGATTTTGAGGCTCACGTCAGACAAAGAGAGAAGATTTTGATGGATATGATTTCAAGAGGTATTCGCGACATTGAAAGCGTAGCGCAGATTCTGCAAACTTTCTATTCTCGACAATGAAAATTGTATTCAATTTCCACCGCGGTTTAGTTTACGAAGCAATGCATCGGCAGCATCAAGTTTTGACTTTACTCTATCAGTTTCAGTTTTTTCAGTTCCATCATCAGTAGTTACTGATTCAATTGTTGGAGGTGCTCTACCCATATCAGTGAGAATTTCTCGCATTGAATCAACAACCCCAGATACTTTTTCCGCATCTAGGGAGATTGTTGTAGGTAGAGATGGAATGTCTGCAGCGTCAACGTACCCCATTTCAGCGGCTAAAACACCTGCGGCGGCGAGTAATCTTGGTCGAACTTCAGGCTGATTCGGGTCCCATCCGCGTCGCTCAAGGAATCGGACAAGTAGTGCATGTTCGGTAGGCCCGAATTCACCTTCAGAACGACGGACAATGGTTTCAACAACTCGTTCAAAAGCTTCCATTTGGGTCTCAATCTTTCCTAGTTGAGCCATTGCCTCATCACTAACCTCGTGACTTCTGCGATAGAGCGTTTCCATAGCTCGATGGCGTCTTGCAGTCACTGGGTCAATTTCTGCCTCACTAGCACGTAGTGATACTTGCAGGTCAAACAACCCATGTACTCGGCCACTAATTGCAGCCAATTCTAAATCAAGACCTGCATCTAGTGCGGCATTTTCAAAATCAACTCTAGCAGAAGCGATTTCCCCTCCCCGCTTTTCAAGAATATCATCTAGTCTGTCAAGTAAGTTAGAGCGGGTATCCTCTAATTGGCGTAATGCTTGCTTTTCACGCCATGAACCTGGTAATGTTGAGCGAGCAGAATCTTCTTGTTGCTTCAGTTGAATCATTTGTTGTAATTCATCCAATATTTTTCCACGTACAACTTCGTGCTCGATTCCAAATCCTAAACGGCCTAAATCTTCAATGAATGCAGAAACATCGTTCTCATCTTGTTCTCGCCCAATTAACAAGAATTCTCTCAGATGGCTTGTGAGTTCAGCCTTACGAGACTCAAGACGTACTAATGCTTCACCTGCTCCTTCATCTAAGGTGACTGGTGTGGGTGAGTCAACTATTTCGTCACCCAATTCCAAAGGAACCTCCTCAATCACTGGAGGTTCAATTACTTCCACCACCGGTTCAATATCTGCTGGCTCTGGGATAATTGGCGTTGGGTCAACTGTAGTATCCTCCTCATCTACCTCAAGCGTCTTCTGGCCAGTTCGCAAACTCTTCTTCACCTTCCCCCAAGATTTCTCTTCGGACGATAGCACTCCTGCAACTCTTCCCATCAAGACCGTTTTGTTGCCTGATCTTGGTAAATCAAATGTTACGCAAAGTGCATGTAAATCTTCGCGAGTCATATCTCCAACGGTTGAGATATTGAGCTTTTTTGGGTCACCATTTAGATGTAGCCAAAGTCGGCGCATCTTTTCTTTTTTCGATCCTGATTTCTTTACTCCAAAGAACCCGAGAACTTTTGTCAAGTCATGATTTTGCATCTTATTGATGCCTGCATCTGAGAGGTCAATATGGTTCAAAACTAGTGTTGCAATCAGTTTTGCCCGCAGTTGTTCAACATTTCCGGTTTTTGGGAGGTCATTTTCCACAGCAAGGTCTCGTAATTCTGCGAGTTTCGCCCGAAAAAGCGAATTCAGCAACTCTGTGTTGATGGCCAAACCCCGTTCACCTACGGTGTAGTCTTCACGTTCCCAACATCTATGTTGCGCTTGATGAGTGCGCGAAAGTGGCAGTTGTAGCGGCTAAAGGTTGAAACCGAGATGTGGCTCAAATGTAAATGGCGATATATTCACTCGTGTACCTTCGATACATTTTCAGAGATCGAGGAATTTCCCTTCTCGAGTTCCAAGTTTTACTAATTTTTCCCACTCATCGGAGAGGATGTTTGTAATGACCACAGCGTCTTGCAAATCAGCTATTCTTTGCATACTCATCGTAGAGTTTCCTCGATGGCTGACAAGTTCAATTTGAATATCGACTTTCACTTCATCAGTCGTAATTTCACCCTCAGGGTTGACAAGTACATTTCGGGTCAACAGGTCTCGCCTTCGCTCTGCTTCACGTATCAGAGTTCCAGGTTGCCTGTGTCTTGCTAGAATACCGATTTTGCTCTTTATTTCTGGATTCATATTTTTTAGAAGTGTTTCATTGACTTGCCATGAGGTTTCAGCTTCTAAGTCAAGTAGAGAGGCAATTCTATTGCGAGGGAACCCTGTTCTACCGATGATAACGATAGTGCCTGCGTGAGGTAGTGGAAGGAAACGAAAAAGTTCGTCTTCCCCAGCATCTTGTGTTAATGCATGCCGACGAGTTTTGAAACCTGCGAGGCGATGAATGTGGCGTGGGATTGCATAACCGTCAATGTCTTGTGATTGTCGTAGTTCTTCTGCCCAATTTACGAATGAATAGATATCCTCGTAATCTAGGGATTCAGGTTTTTCAGTTTCAGTAATTCCAAGATGTGCTTTTGCTGAACGCACTCTATTATCAGGGCGGAATCTTCTGAGTTGTCGCCGTACCAGTTTATTTTGACTCAAAATGATTGCATTTTTGGGTAGATGATTTGGGCGGTTTTCACTAACTAGGACATAATTCCAGTCACGTAGAGGTAGTGCCCCCACTATCATCAATCCTTCTTCCAATTCGCCCGATTCAGAGATGTCTATTGCGGCGGCTAGTAAGAGGTCAGTCTCACCATTTTGTAATTTCTCAAAACCCTCAATAAGGGAGTTGGTTGAAACCTCTGTGAATTCAATTTCAACATCTTCTAAGCCGGTAACAGTTCCGAGGAGGTCAGCCGAATCCGTGGGTGCTCGAGCAATCAACAGTGGCCCATCTTCGCTCATTATGGCACTTCCTGTATCGCACCCCCTCAGCCACCTGTTGATATATCCGACCCTTGTGCAATGGATGAGTCGGATGCAATCAGCGGAGAATCATATCATTTTCCTCGAGACTAAACGAGATGAGGTTGAATCTGCTTTGCTTGCTCATGTTGAGGCGGCTAGTAAGGGTGAAAATTCCGAAATAATGGCCCTTGCACAAGAAGTTCTGATGGCTGGAGGAAAACGGTGGCGACCGATTTTGGTTTTACTTTCCTATCAATTGGCTGGCGGAGAGGATGAGAGTGAAATAATGCCATTAGCCCTTGCATTTGAGATGATACACACTGCAACTCTTGTACATGATGATATCAATGATGGAGCCAAGTTTCGGCGCAATGTTCCAACATTGCACGAACGATATGATTCTGCTAGGGCGCTAATTGCCGGAGACTACCTTTTCGTTGAAGGTTTTGGACTTGGAGGCAGATATGACGAACAGATAGTTCGGCTAATGGCAAATTGCTGTGCTCAAATTGCTTCTGCAGAATTGATGCAACTACGTCATGTGGGTAATTTAGCAACGACTCCTGAAGATTACTATCAAATCATCTCTGGAAAAACCGCTGGCCCTTTCGCCGCTGGATGTACAGCAGCCGCTTTAGTTGCTGGTTCTAGTCCAGCCCTATCTGATATTCTAGGGCGATTCGGGCTAGAATTAGGATTGGCTTTCCAAATCGTTGATGATTTACTCGACCTTGAAGGTGATGAACGCATGGGTAAACCCCGCGGTACTGATGTAATTGAAGGAAAAATGACACTACCGCTAATCCATTCACTAACCCTTTCACACGGTGATGATCGCCGTAGATTAGCGGATGTGATTGCTGGATTTCATCATGGGTTGTGGGACGAATTAACTGAACTGCTAAACCGTGCAGGGAGTTTTGGATATGCTAAAACTCTTACAAATAACCATCTTGAACGGGCTATTGATGCTCTCCTTCAGTTCCCAAAAAGTGAGGCAAGGGACGCCCTAGAATGGCTCACAAGACAGGTGATAGAACGGCATGAGTAAGGGTTCAGAACCTGAACACCGAGAGGTGCTGGTAGTTGGTGCTGGACCTGGTGGTTCAACTGCGGCTAATCGGTTAGCAGAGTTAGGTATGGATGTGTTAGTGATTGAGCGCCGACAAACAGTTGGTAATCCTGCTCAATGCGGAGAGTGCATCCCAGCATGGGGTGAGATGAGTGATGCATTCCCTATAATCAAAAAAGATACTTGGCTTGAGGATTATTGGAATTTCCCCGATCATGTATTGGGGCAATACCTTGAGTGGATGAGGCTTTACACTCCATCAATGAAGGAATATGGATTTGAACTTGATTGCTATGGAGCGCACCGTCTTCAATTCGATGGCCACCTGGCTGATAGAGCGGTCTCAATGGGTGCAGAAATTAGAACTGGTACAGAGTTGAGAAAGGTGCAAAACCAAAGAAAGTTAAATCGAGAAGTGTATCGTACAAACAATGGTTCATTTACTGCTGATTATGTGATAGATGCTTCAGGTTCTTTGGCCCATGTTGGGAGGTTACGAGGTAGTGAAGACAGGCCGGGTGGCCAGTTGCCGACAATCTACTGTCAAGTAACAGGTCATGATTCGGATTCGTTTGATATTTTCATGGGTAGTGTAGCACCTGGTGGATATGCATGGATAATTCCAAAGGGAGATATTGCAAATGTTGGAATCGGGGTGCGATACAATCACCTTAACATACCACTAAAAGAGCGATTAGACAAGTTCTGTGACGGCCTTGGGTTGACCGTTCACTCTTATGGAGGTGGATGGATTCCACTTGGTGGAATGGTGAAATCAGCTGTGAATGATAATGTACTGTCAGTTGGTGATGCGGCTGGTTTGGTAATGCCATCAAATGGAGGTGGGATTGGGCAAGCAATAATTTCAGGAAAATATGCTGCTGAAGCAATTCTTGCTGACAAAATGGATGGCACATCTTTATCGTCTTATGATAATATTTTGAAGAAGACAATGGCAAAGCAGTTGCGAATTTCTCGACGCTCAAAAAATCTATTCTGGTCTTTATGTCGCAACGATTTTTCTACTGAATGTGCCATGAGGTTGCTCGGGACAAATGGGTTACGCCGAGCAGTTGACTGCCGGCGCCCTCTGATAATTATCTGATGTAGTCAGATATTGTTTACAGACTTTGAATTACTCTGGTTTCATGGCAATGAAACGGACCGCCATTCCAGGAAACAATAGTCTTCCCTTCACTGGAGCAAATCCCACTTCCCTCATCATTTTCTTGTATTGACGAGTTGTACCAAAGTGGACATAGGTCTTAGTCAGCCATTTCCAGGGGTGCTCATCTTGTTTACAGACTAGACGTGCATAAGTTCCGACCCACAGTTTCATCCACAGCCAACCAAGCCATCCGTGTAGGAAATTTGATTTCCCAGCATCACAGATGATGAGTTTCCCACCTGGTTTCAAGACTCTTAGAATTTCCTCTAATCCCTTACGTTTGTCTTGAAAATCCCTAAATGAAAAGATACAACATACTACATCAAATGAGTTGTCGGAAAGTGGTATTTCTTCTGCTGTCCCAGCCACAAATGTTGCTGCAGTTTCTTGGCGCTCGGAGCGAGCGGCGTTGACACGAGTACGTGCTACATCTAACATCGCCGGTATTGGGTCTAAACAGGTGACTTCGCAAGCCACAATTCGTTCGGCGAAAGTCCCCGGCCCACATCCAACTTCTAAGACGGTGCTTCCGGTTGGGATTTGTGCCCTCACTCCTTTGCGCCAGCGCTGGTCTTGACTGAGTGTAGCAAAGCGATTTATGCGATCATAGACAGGGATTGTCGCTTCTAAATTTGCTTGTAATTCAGACCAGTCAGAGTCGCCAATATGCTCGCTGTCCATGACTATCCCTCTACCTTGGGTCAGGGGTTTTGTGTTTCAACGCGTCGGAAGGATGGTACTCGGTGAAACCCACTGTTAAGGCGGGTGAAAACGTACCTATTTGGTGCCCTATTTACTCGTCTGATTGGCAACTAATATACGGGGTAGTTCAGGAACCTGCAAGAATCGTTTTGTTTATGTGTCGTTACACTCATAAACCGTTCATCTGTGGAAGGCTCACCCAAGGGGTGGTTCTATGTCTCGTGAGGAAGTTCTTCGTTCAATAAAGGATGCTGAGAAAAAGGCTAATCA
>TARA_B110000116_G_scaffold205220_1_pt1 | contig 11769 bp, 10 predicted proteins | sample TARA_B110000116 | Tara Oceans TARA_B110000116 (sample SAMEA4397355) | marine metagenome | biome: Polar Biome; feature: [ZZZ] marine water layer (ENVO:01000295); material: water (ENVO:00002006), including particulate matter (ENVO:01000060) such as... | depth 199 m
CTAAACCCGTGTTCGCGCGCATACATCGGTTCGACTTGGCCCGACGGGGATGCGGTTATCGCAGGGTGCCATGCCTGTCGCGAACGTGAGTGATGAGAAAGACGACCGCGTGATTCGCGAGCGTCGCTTCAAGATGGGTGGCAACATCGACATCGGCGATCTCGGATTGGAAGACATCCTCGCCGATCTCGCCGAACAGGGATCAACATCTCCGAACTCCGACCCAAAGCCGGAAATCGATGAAGCTCTCGGAGATGTCTTCGATCCATTCACCGAACCGACCGGAGCCGAAGCGGGAGCCATTCAGGCCGACGGAAGTGTACTCTCGGCTCCCGAGGATGATATCGTTACCTCGATGGCGAAAGAGGGCGAACGCCGAGTCAATTGGTCGCTAATGGTAGCGATGATCTTCGTTTTCAGCGCACTAAGCGTCGTCGCTGGAACCGCTTTCCCGCCGTTCATCTCTCTAATTTTGCTCTTGGCGCTCGCCGCCACCGGTTTCACCCTCGGCGAGCGTTGGGTGACCAATCCTGACTTGCATCTGCTGGGAGTTTCGTGGGTCATCATTTCGATGAAGGTGCTCTACGGGCTTGCAATTGAGTTGAATCGTTGGGAATTAGCTGGAATTTTCCCTATTTCTGTTGAAGTCCTCGCTGTCCTATTGATTCTCCTCGTCGCTCTCAACGTCTTCGTCGCCTACCGCCACGATCACGATGCGATTGCGGCCCAAGCCACGTTGGTTCTGTTGGCGATTGGCTCAACGGCGGGCTCGATTGGAGGAGAGGTCGGAGTAGCCGTGATGATTCTCGTCGCAACCCTACTGCTCCACGGACTCGCCTTACACCGAGGCTCTGGCAACTTGGCAGCCCTCGGTGTCGCAGCCTCTAACCTATGGATTGGAATGCACGCCGTTACCAAGGGATTCACCGCTGGCTCTCTGGTCATCGAACCCCTTGACACGCCACTGATTCTCTTCCTGCTCCTAATGGTAATCACTGGTCTAAACGCAGCCATGGCAGCGCGCTTCGCGCGCGAAGACAATTGGTTTTCTCAGGGATTCAAGGCGGCTGGCTTGGGCCAGCCGGGACTCTGGGGCGTATCGATTTCTCTCGGAATGGTCGGAGCCCTCATGGCGGTCGCTTCCAGCCGAGAGGACTCCGGCTTCGCGCTCGGAATGGTGACATTCCTCGCCGGCGCCTTCGGTGGCTCTTATCTCGTCGTGCGAGGAGTAGAGAAGCTCAGGGTGGCCATTCCTTTATTGGCAGGTGGAGCGGCGTTTTCACTGCTTCTCATCTTTGGCGATTTGACAGAATCCATCTCGCTTTTCGACCGCTACGAAACTTTCACTGTCTTTGCTACGATTCTTACCGGATTCGTGATGCTGCGTGACCAAAACCGCGTCACTGACCGTGTTCTTTGGGTTGGATCGGTCGGCGTTCTGGTGCTCATAGTGATTCTGATACCGGCCGAGTCGAAGGCCGCTGGCGGCGACGGTGGATTGGCTCTCCTGGCTCTGCTGACTGCGCTTCATATCGGGACTGCGGTACTCGCTGTGATACGCAAAGCTCCCGCCCTCGCGGGCGCTACAGTTCTGCTACCGTGGTCTTGGGTATTGTTGCAAGAAATTGTCGTCGAGGCAGTTCGGACCGTGATGATGACGAATGGGTGGTCCGACCCGGGCAATTTGATTGAACTCGCTCCGACTCTATTCGCCGTCTATCTCGTGATCTCAGTCGGCCTGATGCTCATCGTCAATCTGCAGATGGGGGCGACTGGGGTCAATCTGGCAGCAGGATTCCTCGGAATCACTGAAATCTCGGCTTCGATTCGTGATTCCGGCGCTCTGCAATTATGGTCGATGGGACTCTGGTTGCCGATGATCACAATCATTGTCATGGCACATGCTGGAGGATTCACCGCCCTCACTCTGCTCGTAGTCGTCGGGGCGGTGTCTGCGGCCCATCTTGGAGCTGAATTCGTTGGACAGAGGCTAGGAGGCGCAGTGGCGCTGCTGGCGATTATCGCTGTCAGCACTGCGATGCTTGGGTGGAAACACGGTCTTGACGAGATGTGGGTTGTCCTGATTCTCATTGCGACCGCATCAATTCTCTATCGCGGAGAGCCCGATGACGAGCCTCGATTCACCAATGGAATCGCTCTGATGTCATTGCCACTCCTAATCGCCATCTCAACCAATGAGCCGGCGAGAATACTCGAGGCGACCGATTCTCTTCCTGACCTCGATATTTCTCTCATTGCAGTTGCTAGCACTGGTGCGGTGATGGCGATTTATCTCCCGCGCGCGGAAAAGATGGAGAAATTGCTCAAGCCGGCGGCGGCAGCACTCTGGTTGCTGGTAATCACCATCGGGCTCTCAGTGCAATTGAACAACGAAACAGCAACCATGGCCGGACTCGGCCTTTTCGCACTCAGTTCGCTATGGTTGGTCGCACGCGGAGAGATTCGCGCTGAACTGAAATCGATTACCCAGCGCGACGAACGCTTGGCTATGGTAGGCCGCGAGGCTGAAGTCATGCTCAGTGGAGGCGCGGGACAAATCGATGGATATGACCCGCGGCGTGCAGAACTCGAAGCCAAGCGAAAGAAGCGACGCGACCTCACAGTAGCAGACGATGATGCTGATCTCTACACAACCGATGTCTCGCACCGACCGACGATTGTACTCCTCGTCCTCATTCTCATTCTCGGTGCGGTAATCGTTTGGGGAATGCTGTTCGCTTCCTCTCCAATCGTCCTCCTAATCGCCGGAGTTTTCGCAACACTGCTCGTCACCATTGCTCGTCTAAGGACAAAACAACTCGAACTCGATTTACCGACTGTGCTCGGGATGGAAATGCCGATTGCCTACGCGATTATTGGATTGACCGTAGCCCTCGTCGCCGGTCATATCGGCCCCGGTGGAAGTAATGCACAATTGCTCGATATGGCCGTCGTGACAATTCTCATTCTCCAATTCGTCATTATCTCTCTTTACCGACAGGACAACCTTCTCGACCGAATCCCCATCGCTCTCGATTGGTTCGTCCTGCCTTTGGTTCTCGGAAGATTACTCGGGGCGGTGATGGTCGAGTCGCTTCCCGCCCCGTTCACCGTTGACCCGTTCGACGGCGATTTCATCGAATGGCAGATTCCATGGCTTCTACTCGAAACCCTCCTCATCTTCACAATCGTCATCGATGCAATGATTGACAATCGCAGGACGAGCGTCGGCCGGGATTCACACCAATCCAGCTCGGGTCGAGGACTGCGAACCCTCGCAATCGTCATGATTTCATGGGGACCAGCCGCAGTCCTCGCAGTAGCCAACGCTGTTTCGTCGGGGCGCAGACACCGTCAAGTCGAAGCTGTCGGATTAGCAATCCTCTGCGCCCCGTTAGCCCTGTTTTCTCTAAGCAACATATTACCAGCAATCGGGGAGAATCTCGATTGGATCATCCTCGCAGGAGGAGTGGTGATGTTGGTTCTGGTCGGAGCGGCGGTACCGATGCGCAACGGTCACTGGACGGTGATGGCGGCTGTCGATGGCCATATTCTGCTGTTCGCTGGCCTTCTCACTGTCAACGAAGCGATGTTCTATCCAATTGCACTCTTTGCCATGTCGACAACCCTGTGGGTCGTCGGAATCCTCCACTTACGCCGGATTCTGCGAGTTTGGGGGCTGGCCGATTTGGTGTTGGGAAGTGGAGTTGCCTTGCTGATACTGGGGTCATCGGGCAGCATCAACGCCGGCGGCCTATTCTTGCTGCTCGCGGTCATCGGCGCTGAACTCGCTCTCGTCACTTGGTTGGGGCAACGCAACGAAGAAGCGCTACTGAGAGATTGACGGCTTAGTGCCGAGTTGCGGCGAGTTGTGCGCCATCGTGCAATTGAGTTGTATAATCGACTCGCAGTGATACGTTTTCAGAGCGGATCGAGGAATAACGTCGCATACCAAGTTTGATGACGGGCGGGTGCGGGAACAACACCGTGTCAGGCAGTTGGATATCGGACACCCCTGATGAGGTGGAGCACCCAACCGTGCCACTCGGGATCAATGAAATGGCGATTCCACGCGCCGCGATTCTACTTTCTTTGGCCACCGCGGCGCTACTAATCATCTCAACAATCGTCGTCGGATACAGCGTCTATGACTTCGCCAAGATGAATGAAGATGCGTTCTCAGTGACCGATAAGGACCTGTTGAAGGATGAGAATGAGCGCTGGTACTGGGAGATCGATCTACTCTTCGATACCTGCGACTCACGGCTTGGAGATTGGGACTGGCCAGATGTGCTGGCTGACCAAGATGATGTATTTCTCTATCCGGGAGAACTGCGTTGTGATTGGGAGCATCAGGGCGATGGGGACCGAGCCAGCGTCGTAATTTACAATCGAGGGGATCAGACGCTCGACCTCGTGCTTGAAATCGCAGGAGGCGAGGTCGTCTTCGCGTCAGAGGGTGATAGCGATATGACGCTCGATCCTATCGAACCTAATGGCACTGCAATCGTTGAGATTGAATTGGAAAGCGAGGTTACCGAGCACGACATCACCATCGAGGCCTCTCATCTGCGAGTTCCTGAGGCCGAAGTCCTGCTCGACGTCCATATCTTCGAGGGAACCGAAGCACGTGAAATTCACGCCAGTGACGGAGATAGCCTCGCAGTCCACTACAAGGTGTGGGACGCCGACACGAATGAGCTGCTGGATGAAGGTGACCTCGTCGTTACAGCGGGAGATGATTCGAATTACATCAAGGGATTCGGTTGGTCGGCGATTGGACTCGACATTGATGAAGATCGAGGACTGATTCCAGGCATCGATACCGGGACTACCCACACAACTTTGCTACCGCCACCAATTGCTTACGGAAATAGCGACGGACACGAACTTCAAGAGTCGTGGTTGCGCTTTGAGTTGAAGGTCGATAGAGCGACCATTTGAGACCACTCGCGCGCGAAAAGGACTTGACCTCGACAAGGGAGCGGAACCCATGAATGAGGAGCCAACCCACTTCGCTCTTCGACCCTCAGATGACCTTGTCAAGCGCGCTTCCAAGGTCGTCAAGGCCAACTCTGCCCGCAAGGGAGAACCGGCATTTCACATGACTGAGGACGTGCGCAGGCTCTCTACTCCATGGTCGGTCGCACAGGTGCGGGCGACGCAAATTGAAGCGACTGAGTTACCCGCGGGAGTGATTCTCGATGCGGCCGCAGGAAGTGGAGTGCAATTGGTAGCATTGACTGCCGGCCTAAAGCGACCCGGATTGGCGATCGAACTCGACCCGAATATCGGCCTCTTGTGTGCGGCAAATATGCACTCGGCCGGTGATTCTGAAGATCTCCAGAGATCAATGGACCGCGTACTTGTCGGCGACGGAACCGATGCCGAGAATGCCATCGTCGCCTATTGGAATAGCCTGCGAGAGGCTGGAACGAGGGCGCACCCCCCAATCGGTATGCTACATCTAGACCCTGCTCGCCCACGAGACGCTCAAAGACATGAAATCGATGAGATGCAACCAGCGATTGGCCCATTGATGAAAGCCTGGTCAAAACACCTCGAGATAGGGCCACGCGGACCCGCAGTTCTGCTGGATCTTTCACCAAGACTCAATGAGGACCAACGAGCCCTCGTCGATGCCACTATCGAGACCACTTTCCCTGGCATCACACGGACATGGGAATACCTCAGCCAAGGCGGAGGCAGAATCGACCGACTCTCGGTCTGGATAGGTTCTCTATCATCCAAAGCCCCATCCCGATGTGTCAGAATGGGGCGGAAGAAAATCATGGCTACAATCGAGGGTAAGATCACAGAATCCGAAGAAGTCTCAATGAGTAAACCCCCTCCATTCGGTGCCCACCTGACAATCGTCGACCCAGCCCTCGTTCAATCAGGGCTGCAAGAGTCCTGGCTCGAGCGGGCCCTGCCTGAAGGCGCCGGACACTCATGGCTACGCCTCGATGGTCGGCGCCCACTCCTCATCACTACAGAGCGCCTAACCAAGGATGAGGAAATCGACGCCTTTGTTCTCGCCAGTGGAGAAATTGTCCAGCATAGACTCACGCCGCCTGAATTGCACACCATCGAGCAGACGGCGGCGGCGGCAGCGCGCAACGGAGTTGGAAAGATCACCCTGCGCTGCACCCTTGATCCCGACCTTCACCCAACCCTCCAGCGCAGGCTCGACAAAGCGATGAAGGAATTCGATGGAGCGAACGGATTCATGGTCGACCTCGACCTTGAGCGAGGCAGCGGTAGTCACACGCTCTACATCGTCTGCAAACATGCCTGAAAAACCGCAAAATTCCGCCTGAAGCAGAAAAAATACCCATTTCCAAACCATTCAGGTAAATTCTCACTTCTTCACGCCCCGTAGGGGCGGCCGTCTCCTTCAAATATGGAGGGCAGGTCGGCGGGATGCCCTTTGAGGGCCATCGGGCAACTGATGAACACGGGGGAACCGTACTATGGCAAAACTGAATGAAGCAGAACTAGGAGATGATTTCTCCTACATCCTGAGGCTAGCTGACTCTGACATCGATGGTCTTCGACCGATTGCGCAAGGCCTGACTTCCATCCCAGGAGTCGGAAAGCGATCGGCCGGACAGATTTGCCGCATGGCAGATATCGATGGTAGCAAGCTCGGCGGACATCTGTCCGATGAGGAACAGAACAGGATTCGAACTACAATTGACGAATACGCGTTGAACGTGCCTTGGTGGCTCGTCAACAGACAGCGCGACCTACAGTCCAATGAGGATGCACACATCATCGGAACCGAGGTCAAATTGACCCGCAAAGACGATGTTGCACGCTTGGCTGCAATCAAGACCTACCGCGGAATGCGCCACCGCAGCGGCCACAAGGTCCGCGGACAGCGCCTGCGCAGTAACGGTCGCAGTGGAAGCACACTCGGTGTGGAAAGGAAGAAGTGAGGGGATTAGAGATGGGCCATCCTAAGTTTGCAAGAGCAAAGACACAGACACCCGCGCACCCGTGGAAGGCTGCTCGAATTGAGGAAGAGCATGCTCTCAAAGAGCAGTTCGGCCTCAAGCGAGTCGGTGGTATGCGTGAGATTTGGCGAGAGAAGTCCGCTCTTCGTCGCCACCGAAACCAAGCGATGAAGCTCATCGGGCGAGTTGACTCCTCTGAAGGTCACTTCGCGCGCGAGAAGACTGACCTCGTGACTGCTATGGTCCGCAAGGGTCTGCTCGCGGGAGGATCTAGCATCGACGATGTTCTACAGATTACAGTCGAGCACATGCTCTCCCGTCGTCTTCAGTCGGTTGTTTACTACCGCGGCCTCGCACCATCCATGCGTGCTGCTCGAAACATGATTGTTCACGGTCATATCTCGATTGGTGAACAGCGCATGACCGTTCCTGGCTACAAGATTCTGCGCGATGAGGAAGATAGCCTCCAGTACAGCGCGAATTCACCTTATCTCAACGATAACCACCCATTCCGCGTCGAGATGGAACAACTCCGCATGACGCGTCAGAGTGAAGATGAGGAAATTGAGCAGGTCGGAGGCGTACGCGCCACGACCGATAACGACGAGTTCGTCCAGCAAATCAAGGCCGAGGCGGAGAAAGCCCCGACCGTCGAGGATACAATTCCAGAAGGAGGCGATGAGTGATGGGTCACAAGGCGATTCTACACATTTTCAGCACTTACAACAATGTGCTGATCACTGCTACTGATCTCACCGGAGCCGAGACTCTGGCGAAGGTTTCCGGTGGACAGGTCACCAAGAAGGGCAGCGATGCCGGCGGCCAATTCGCAGCGAGCCGAGCCGCCGAGCGCATCGCTGAGATGCTCTCAGAGAAAGAGTTCGACCAAGTCATCGTGAAGTATCGCGGTGCCGGTGGAAACCGCTCCCACAGTGCTCCAGGCGCCACCGCGGCAATCCGTGCTCTGACTCGTGCAGGCGTACAGATAACCCGCATCGAGGACGTCACTCCTATCCCTACTGATGGGACCAAGAAAAAGGGCGGACGAAGGGGCCGTAGGGTCTGAGGTGATTTGAAATGGTAAAGATGGAAGTAATCGAAGAAGGACCAGAGAATATCAAAATCCTGCTCAAGAACAGCGACCGAGCTTATGCAAATGCTCTGCGTCGCACTCTCATGTCAGACACCTCCAAGATGGCCATCGAAATCGTCCGATTTCAGATGGGATCTTTCGACCTCTGCCTATCGTGCAGCCACCTGAATCCCGCAGCCGCAGCTCGCGAATCCTCGGGTGGAACTGGCTGTAATCAGTGTGAGAAAAAGTTGGAGAAGGAAGGAGTAGACTACACCGTTTGGGAGACCAACGGCGCTCTACCCGACGAGATGATTGCTCAGCGCCTCGCAATGGTGCCAATTCCAACCAACCACGAACAATTCCACTATCAGGAAACCTGCCCTAACTGCAAGGACCTCATTCCCGAAGACCGCGGTTGCCCTGCCTGCAATATGATCTACACTTGCAAGGCATTCGGCAGCCCTGAGGGAACTACCGTCACCGCTGGCGACATGATCTATCTCGGTGACGAAAGCCTTGAGATTCCTGAGCACTACCGTTCAATTCCGATTACCAAGCTGTACAAGGGACAAATGCTCGAGTTCTACGCTACCGCAGTGATGGGGCGCGGCAGTCAGCATGCGAAGTGGTCACCAGTCTGTGGTGTCAGCTTCGTTCCACGCAAGATTGGCGTTCTCAACAACAAGAGCAAGGCCAAGATTCTGTGGGGACTCAACCTCACGATTACGGCCAAGGATTTCAACAAGGAAGGACGGCTCGAAGATGTTGCCAAGGTTGAGACCCTCATCAAGGAACTCTACCATGTTGGCGATGGAACCGAGAAGAAAGGCGATTTCAAGGAAGCTATCACCCTCGAAGAAGTTCCTGGAGATTACATCTTCAGCTTCGAGACAGATGGCTCGATGGATCCACAGACAGCGCTGAAGATGGCTTCTGCTTCTCTATCAGCGACTTTCAGTTCACTCGGCGAGGAGCTCGCTGCGGCCCTCTGAAGCCGACGCAGGCTTCTTGCATCACCTCGGAGATGAGGTTGCATGGCAACGGTGCTCGGACGAGGGACCTGCGGCGGCCACGTGACGCTACTATTCACAGTCGATGACCTCGATGATGACCCGATTAGGCAGGGCAGCCTAGGTGCTGGCTTGTGTTTGACCGATGGCTCCGAGGCTGTTGCTCGTGGTGAATCGGGAGACTATTCATTACGCGTGAGATTTCTTGATGGCGACGGTGATACGCGGATGTTTCAGCAGGTCCTCGACCTACTGAAGGACGAAATCACCGAATTTGGTGAGATGAGTTGGGATATTTCCATTCGTAATCATTTGCCATCCTCGCAGGGATTCGGTATGTCAGCTGCAGGCGCTGTGGCGGCTGCCGCTGCTTTTCAGAGAGCTTTGGGGCTACCACATGAGGAGAGTTTGCGCCGTTCGTATATGATTGCACACAGGATCGAGCGAAAGAATTCGACAGGACTTGGAGATGTCACTGCGCTCGCAGCCGGTGGAGTCGAGCGACGCCTCGCGCCCGGTTCACCATACTCTGGCGAAAATCTCGATAATGGCCCAGGCCGAGCTGAAGGTTGGAGTGAAGGAACACCAGTGGTTCTCGCATGGCGATCAAGCCCGGGCCGACATACGTCTGAATACATCAATCATCCAGATTGGAAGCGATTGATTAGCGAGGCGGGTAAGACTCAGATGGATTTGCTTTCTGAGGGAGAATGGGACGTCTCGCGCTGGAAGGAATTACTAGATTCAGCAGAGGCATTCGCAAGTGATTCTCGCCTCATCGACGATGCAGCTCGCGCAACCCTCCTCGAGTCCGGACAGAATGCCAGTGAACGCGCCGGCTTGGCAGCACAGACAGCGGTTCTATTGTGTATGCTCGGCGAGAGTATTGCCATCGTACCTCGTGATATAACCGGCTCGCAGCAACTCGAATCACTGCTCGTGGAACTCAAAAAAGAAGGTCTCGAGTCGACCCTCACTAAAATTGGTCAAATCGCCTGATTACCAACAAGAGTTGGTAATCAGGAGTGCCGTCCGCCGGCCCGCTTCTTGTGAAACTCAGCGAGCGGGGTCAAATCCAACGGGCTAGCATCCAGCAAAATTGCACCATTCAATTTCAATGACTCAGTGAAGCCATGGCGATAGACAATCGCTCCCTGTCCATACTCGTTGACATAACGGTCGACCTGCTTCTGAGTTTTCTTGCGCGGGAATCGTAAATCAGCACCAAAGAAATGCTTGGCATCAATCCAAGCGCAAGGCACTCCATTGATTCGAACATCATCGATAAGAAGCAGATCGGGAGTAACCACTGCTCGACCTTCTGATTGCTTTTGCTCCTTGAGCAATTCCTCTTGGCGGCGAAATCGTATGTCGAGGAAGTCGAAGTGGGCGCAGAGAATATCCTCAAACACCTCAGCAGCAGTCTGCGTTTCGCTCTGATTAACTGAACTGACTTTGTCAGCCTCCTCGGCCATGGCGAACTCTTGCTGGTCCCGCTCGCTCATGCGAGTAGGATTCTTCAGCGTCTCCTTGATACGATTTTTCGCCCACCCTCGGCCGGTCAAAATTGCACGGAACGTATTGACTGGAGGGGCATCAAAGCGTTTTGCCAGAGGAAGAACACCCTCACCATTTTCGTAGCGACGACGGAGCTGATTTGCATTTCGCATCAGGCGCCCATGAGAGTGAACTGATTTCTCCTGATTCAACGCACCGCGAAGCGATAGCGCCTGTTCAATAGTAATCGGGAAGTCATCTATTTCACTTCTAATTTCATCAACCCGCTGCTCTGGAAGGAAGCCGAATTCACCGGGTCGGCAAACGATTTCACCTACCTGTTTCTGGATCTTCTTCGGCACTGCGTTAGTCCGCCAGCGGAGGGGCATCTCTACAGGAGGAGGGTCGATATTGGCAGGCAATCCCATTGGAGGGGGGGACTGCTTGAAGCGGGAGAGCGCACGCTCGACTGCTTCGGGATCTCCTTCAGACCACGGTCGCGGTTTCGCTCCGTTGGTCGGCTTCTTGCGCGACCGTCGTCTACTGCGGCGGCCGCCGCCTTCCTTATTCTCACTCAACGCGATGAGCCACCGGCCGGCCGCCCATGAACCCTCGCGCGATGGGTGGAGAAATTGACGAGCAGAATGCATCGCGCGAAGAGGTAATGTTGGTTGCTAATCTCAGATGCGACGCTTGCGATTGCGGGCGTAGATATCGTAGGCTGCGTCGCGCAATGGGCGCGGAACCAACCAGATGATAGCGCCCAACTGGTATGGAAGTGAGAGTTGGAGGAGAATGCGGATGACTGCTGAGGAGCGGGCGAACCAGCGGCCGGATTCATCGATGAAGAAGACCGAATCGAGGCCGGCGAGTGCTGGCGGACGATCCATTATGATGGCCTCTCCCTCGGGCGTCTCCTGCGCGAAAATAGAGATGCGACCTGCCTTGTCGCGCTTGTCGATGAATGTCGCCCATCCAGTGCAAACTGGACAGAACCCATCGATTAGAACGATTGACTGAGAGCCAGTGGTCACTAGAATCAACCACCAAACCTCAAACGAATGCGATACCTGGTTCGAGCGGGAAGGCAACCCTCGCCTTGCCACCGACATCCTCGCCCTCACCAACAGGGTAAACAATGACTGATTCGACATCGAGAGCGGCGGCGATGAAATCTGCTGCCGCATTGATTACTTCGCTCTCATCCAAGCCGCTCATCACCAATTGC
>TARA_B110000116_G_scaffold80978_1_pt1 | contig 11696 bp, 9 predicted proteins | sample TARA_B110000116 | Tara Oceans TARA_B110000116 (sample SAMEA4397355) | marine metagenome | biome: Polar Biome; feature: [ZZZ] marine water layer (ENVO:01000295); material: water (ENVO:00002006), including particulate matter (ENVO:01000060) such as... | depth 199 m
CAAATAGCTGAACCTTATATAAGAAGACGTGCTATGCGACATTTAGATAAAAAAAGAGTAGTAATTTTTGGAGGAGGAACAGGTAATCCGTATTTTACTACTGATACTGCTGCTGCTTTAAGAGCTATTGAGATTGAAGCAGATATTATTTTAAAAGGAACAAGAGTAGATGGTATATATTCTGCTGATCCTGAAAAGGATCTATCTGCTAAAAAATATGATACGATATCTTTTGATGAGGTTTACGATTTGAGTTTAAAAGTTATGGATTTAACAGCATTTACATTATGTAAGGAAAATAAATTACCTATTAATGTTTTTAACATGAATACTAAAGGTAATCTAATGAAAGTATGTGATGGCATAGCTGTTGGAACATTAGTTACATTATAAAATAAATTATTATGAATGACGATATATTGTTTTGTTTAGATACAACAAAAGAACAAATGGAAGAGAGTATTGGTCACTTAGAATTAAATCTCTCTAAGATTAGAGCAGGTAAGGCTTCACCTCAAATGCTTAGAGCTGTAAAAGTAGATTATTATGGTTCTATTACTCCACTTTCTCAAACTGCTAATATTTCAACTCCTGATTCTCAAACAATCACAATTCAGCCATTTGATAAAACAATAATTCCTTTAATAGAACAGGCAATCTTAGATGCTCAGCTTGGCTTTAATCCATCAAACAATGGTGAGAAAGTAATAATTAATGTACCGCCTCTAACAGAGGAAAGAAGACTAGATTTAGTTAGACAAGCCAAAACTGAGATTGAAAAATCTAAAATAAGTTGTCGTAATATTAGGCAAAAATCGAATGATGAATTAAAGAAAATTAGTAAAGAAGGAGTTTCTGAAGATGTAATTAGAGAAGCAGAAGAAAAAGTTCAATCAATTACTAATAATTTCACCAGTAAGATTGATGATATTTTTATTTTGAAAGAATCTGATATTATGAGAGTTTAATATATTTTTCTACTAGTGAATATGTTAAAGAACAGTTTCTTAAAAGAAGATAGTTAATTATGTGGAATGCTTTATCAAGTATTATACTTAAATATCGAATATTATTTGCAGTTATTATTTGTGTAATAACTGCTATAATGGCTAAACATGCTGTTAATGTCGAGTATTCTGTAGAAAGAGCAAAAATCCTACCCCCTACACATCAAGTTTTTTTAGAAAATCAAAAGTTTCAAAAAACATATGGTAATCATCATGTAATGGCTATTGCTATTACAGATTCTAATTTTTTTAAGCTAGATAATTTTGCTACTTGGGATAGTCTGTGTAATAAAATAGAAAAGATAAATGGTGTGGATAATATTATTTCTGTTAATAAATTATCAAAATTAGTAAAGGATACTGCAGAGCAGAAATTTGAAATTAAATCATGGTTTCCCAAAAACATATCATCTCAAGAGATATTAGACTCTTTAGTTCTTGATTTAGATAAACAAAAGTTTTATGATGGTATTTTTAGTGATAATAATACTGGTACTTTAGTTCTTATTGATTTAAATGATGAAATTATTAACTCTAAGAAAAGAGATGAATTAGTTTTTTCAATAAAGGACCTTTCTGACCAATACTCTAAAAAGTATAGTGTTGACATACATTATTCTGGCATGCCATATATGAGAAGTGTTCAATCAGTTAGTTTAAAAAAGGAAATAACATTATTTATTTTTTTAACATTATTTATAACATCATTTATTCTTTTTCTATTCTTTAGATCATTTAAGGCAATGTTTGCCTCAATAATTGTTGTTGTACTTGGTGTAATATGGGCTTTTGGATTTATAGAAATATTTAATTTTAAGATTACTCTTTTAACAGCATTAGTTCCCCCTTTACTAATTGTTATAGGAATACCAAACTGTATATTTTTAATTAATAAGTTTCATAATGAATATAGAAAAAATAACAATAAAATTAAATCATTAAAAATTATGATTAGTAAGATTGGTAATATAACCTTACTTACTAATGTTACTACGGCAACAGGTTTTGCTGCTTTTATTTTAACAAATAGTCAATCATTACGAGAATTTGGAATAGTCTCTTCCTTAAATATTATAGCTATTTTTATTTTATCTTTAATTATTATTCCAATATTTTTCTCATTTTTTAGTCCTCCAAAACCTAATCACACTAAGCATTTAGATAGGAAGTGGGTTGTTTCTATAGTTAATTATTTAATTTATTTAGTTAAGTCTAAAAGAAGTGTAATATATTACATCACTATATCTGTAATAATACTTGGCTGTATAGGTTTAACTCAAATTAATCGGACTGGTAATCTTAGTGATGATTTTAATAAAGAAGATGTATTATATAATGACTTAAAGTTTTTTGAAAATAAATATGGAGGAGTATTACCACTAGAAATTTTAGTTAATACAAAAAAAAGGAATGGCCTTTTTAAATCATATAACTTAAAAAAAGTTGAGGAGTTATCAGCACTACTAGCAGAGTATCCTGATTTTTCTAAACCATCTTCTTATATTGATTTTATAAAATATACTAAACAAGTTTATTATAATAATAATCCGGACTATTATACTTTACCAAATAATCAAGAACAGATTTTTTTAACAAAGTATATCTCTAATACTAGTTCCAAAATGAACATGAGGAGTATGTTGGTTGACTCATTAAATCAAGAAGCGCGTATTAGTTTAAGAATTAAAGACCTTAGTGCTACAGAAATGGATGATATTATGATTGATTTAGCGCCTAAAATCTCATCTATTTTTGATCCTGAAAAATATGATGTGATAATTACAGGGACCACTAAGGTCTTGTTAACTGGTACAAAGTATTTATTACAAAATTTATTTATAAGTTTATTTTTAGTTATTGTATTGATTTCGATTTTTATGGCTTGGATGTTTTCTTCATATAGGATGGTCTTAATTTCTCTTATACCCAACCTTATTCCTTTATTATTAACTGGAGCAATAATGGGTTTTTTTGGTATAGCATTAAAACCTTCAACTATTTTAGTGTTTAGTATTGCTTTTGGAATCTCTGTAGATGATACAATTCATTTTTTAGCAAAGTATCGTCAAGAACTTATTTTAAATAAAGGATTAATTAAAAAATCTGTTTATACTGCACTCAAAGAAACGGGTATTAGTATGTTATATACATCAGTTGTTTTATTCTTTGGATTTTTTATCTTTATAGCATCTGATTTTGGAGGAACAGTTGCATTAGGCTTGCTTGTTTCAATAACTCTTCTTGTTGCTATGTTATCTAATTTGTTGTTATTGCCAGCTTTATTGTTAACTTATGAAGAGGCTCTCAGTGTAAAAGGATCAAATAAAATAAGTATTAATTATAATAAATAATCATGAAAGGAATTATTTTAGCTGGCGGCTCAGGAACTAGACTTCATCCTATTACTTTAGCATTAAGTAAACAGATGATTCCTGTATATGATAAGCCTATGATATATTATCCGCTTTCTACATTATTATATGCTGGAATTAGAGAGGTTTTAATAATATCAACACCAAATGATTTACCAGCCTTTAAAAGGCTTCTTGGTGATGGTTCTCAATTAGGATGTAGTTTTTCATACCAAGAACAAAAAACCCCTAATGGTTTAGCTCAAGCATTTATTTTAGGCGAGAAATTTATTGGTAATGATAAAGTTTGTCTAATTTTAGGTGATAATATTTTTCAAATGAAAGTAAAAATGCTATCTGATTGTTGTAATGTTGAGGGTGGTATTGTTTTTGGATATCATGTCAATGATCCGGAAAGGTATGGCGTTGTAGAATTTAATAACAATAATAAAGCTATTTCTATTGAAGAAAAACCTAAGAATCCAAAATCAAATTACGCTGTTCCAGGTCTTTACTTTTATGACAACTCTGTTATAGAGGTTGCTAAGAAAATTAAACCTTCTAATCGTGGGGAGTATGAGATAACTGATATAAATAAGGAATTTTTAAATAAAGGCACTTTAGATGTTAGGGTTTTAACTAGAGGTTCTGTATGGCTAGATACTGGAACAATATCCTCATTAATTCAAGCAAATCAGTATGTTCAAGTAGTTGAAGAAAGACAAGGAAGAAAAATTGGGTGTATTGAAGAAGCTGCATATTACAGTAAATTTATTAATAGTAAGCGATTACAAGAATTAGCTGAACCACTTAGAAAAAGTGGTTATGGTGAATATTTAATTAGTTTAATAAAATAATGAAAGATTTTTCTGAGCTTCAAACTCTTATTAATAATGAAATCAATAAGATTAGTTTTCCTAAAGATCCTTCGAGTTTGTATGATCCAATACGATATATATTAAGCTTAAGAGCAAAGAGAATGAGATCTATTGCTCTTCTTACAACATTTCAATTGTATAATCATGATTTAAATCGTGCAATTAATGCAGCATTAGCAATTGAGTTGTTTCATAATTTCACACTTATTCATGATGATATAATGGATAAAGCCTTGATAAGGAGAGGTTCAGAGACTGTTCATGAAAAATGGAATGAGAATACAGCTATTTTATCTGGTGACACAATGCTTGTTAAATCTTACTCATTGTTTCTAAATTTAGATTCTTCAAATAAGAATTATGTATTAGATATTTTTTCAAAAACAGCTATGATGGTTTGTGAAGGTCAGCAAATGGATATGGATTATGAAAATATGAATAACCCTGGTATTGATCAATATTTAGAAATGATAAAGCTTAAAACCTCTGTTTTATTAGCTGCTTCTTTTCAAATTGGTGCTTTAATTGGTGGAGCGAGTAAAACTGATGCATTATTACTATATGAATTTGGTATTAATTTAGGAATTGCTTTTCAAATTCAAGATGATTTGCTTGATTTATATGGTAATAAAAATAAGTTTGGGAAAAATGTTGGAGGAGATGTCATTGCTAATAAAAAGACATTCTTGTATCTAAAATCTTTATCTCTTGCTAATTCAACTCAAAGAGAGAATCTTCTTAATTATTATATAAATGATTCTTTAAGCTCTGATGAAAAAATTAGAAATGTTAGATTTATTTTTGATGAACTAAATATATATGACATTACAAAAGATCTTATATCAAGTTATCATGATAAAGCTATTTCTTGCTTAAATAGTATTGTAATTGAGAAGGATGAAAGCTTAAATTATTTTGCTTCTCTTTTATTGAAAAGAGAGGTTTAATCACTTACAAAATAATGTTGTAATTAAATAAAATTAGATAGTTTTACAAATTATATTATAGAATAGTATGGATAAATTTTCATTTTTAGGCTCTTTACATACTAACATGATAGATGACATGTATACTAAGTATCTTAATGATGCATCTAGTATTGATGAAAAATGGAGAAATTTCTTTCAAGGTTTTGATTTTGCCCAACAATCTTATGTAGCAGATACAAAGAAGCACGATGTTCCAAAAGAATTTAAGGTAATTACCCTTATTGACGCTTATAGGAAAAGAGGGCATCTTTTTACCTTAACGAATCCTGTAAGAGCTAGAAGAAAGCATCATCCATCACTTGATTATACTAATTTTGGACTTGAAAAATCGGATGAGGAGGTTATATTTCAAGCAGGTAATGAAATTGGTATTGGTCCAAGTAAATTATCTAAAATAATTGAGCATCTTAATATTGTTTATTGTCAATCTATTGGTGTGGAATTTATGTATATCCGTAATCCTAAAAGATTAACATGGATATTGGACAAATTACATGAAGATTCAAATACACCAATTTTTATATCCGATCAAAAAAAACATATATTACATAAGCTAAATCAGGCAGTAGCATTTGAGAGTTTTTTACATAAAAAATTTGTAGGCCAAAAGCGTTTTTCTTTAGAAGGAGCAGAATCCTTAATTCCAGCATTAGATACTTTAATTGAGCATAGTTCTACTTTAGGAGTTGAAGAGTTTGTGATGGGTATGGCGCATCGAGGCAGATTAAATATTTTAGCTAATATTTTCAATAAAACGTATAAAGAAATTTTTTCAGAGTTTGAAGGTAAATTATATGAAGATGATCTTATTGCTGGTGATGTTAAATATCATCTTGGATTTACTTCTACTCAAAAGTGTAGTAATGGGAATGATGTTAAACTAACCTTGTCACCCAACCCATCTCATTTAGAAGCTGTCGATCCTGTAGTCGGAGGAATAACTAGAGCAAAGATTGATAATCAATACAATGGCGATTGTAATAAAATTCTTCCAATTTTAATTCATGGGGATGCTGCTATTGCTGCTCAGGGTGTTATGTATGAAGTAGTACAAATGGCTCAATTAAAAGGTTATAGTAATGGAGGAACTATTCATATAGTTGTAAATAATCAAGTTGGATTTACAACTAATTACCTGGATGCCAGATCTAGTACTTATTGTACAGATATTGCAAAAGTAACTTTATCCCCAGTTTTTCATGTAAACGGTGATGATGTTGAAGCTGTTGCTCATACTCTAAAGATGGCATCTGAGTATAGACAGAAATTTAATAGAGATGTTTTTATAGATTTACTTTGTTATAGGAAGTATGGTCATAATGAAGGAGATGAACCACGATTTACGCAGCCAAAATTATATGATCTAATATCTTCACATCCCAATCCTAGAGAAATATATAGAAAGAAACTTATAAAAGAGGGTGTTTTAAATATGACAGAAATTGATTATGCTGACAATCAGTTTAAAGGTTTGTTACAGTCTCGTTTTGATGAAGCAAAAGAAATAGAAAAAGCTAAAATCACAACTTTTCTTGAAGATGAATGGGTTGATGTTAATCGATCAAGTATTATAGAATTTCAAAATCCTAAGACTAATTTTAGTAAAAAAAGAATTTTAAAATTAGCAGAAATTATTTATACTGTTACAGAAAAAGAGTTGCTTTTTAAGAAAACACAGAAGCTACTTCAGAATAGAAAAAAAATGATAGAAAGTGATACTTTAGACTGGTCAATGGGAGAGCTTCTTGCGTATGCAACATTACTTGACGAGGGACATCCTATTAGAATAAGCGGTCAAGATGTTGAGAGGGGGACTTTTTCTCATCGTCACGCTATTTTGAAATTAGATCATTCTGAAAAAGAAATTTCTTTATTAGATAGTATAAGTAAATCTACTAGTTTTAATATTTATAATTCTTTATTATCAGAATATGGTGTTCTTGGCTTTGACTACGGTTATTCTATTACTACTCCAAATACACTTACTGTATGGGAAGCTCAATTTGGAGATTTTAGTAATGGAGCCCAAATTATTATTGATCAATTTATAAGTTGTGCTGAAGATAAATGGAAGGTACAGAGTGGTTTAGTATTGTTTTTACCACATGGATATGAGGGGCAAGGAGCAGAACATTCATCAGCAAGATTAGAAAGGTATCTTCAGCTATGTGCGCAATATAATATGCAAATTGTTAATTGCACTACTCCAGCTAATTTTTTTCATGTATTAAGGAGGCAATTAAAAAGAAACTATAGAAAACCACTTATTGTTTTAACACCTAAAAGTCTATTAAGACATCCTAAATGTATCTCTTCAATTGATGATTTAGCAAATGGTTCTTTCTGTAATATTATAGATGATGATAATATTGAAAAAAACAATGTGACAAAATTAGTTTTATGCTCTGGAAAGATTTATTATGAACTGATAGAGAAAAGAACTTCTTTAAAAAATAAAAATATAGCTATTGTAAGAATAGAACAAATCTATCCTCTTGATATTCCTGAGTTAGAGAAAATACATTTAAAATATAACAAACCTGATATCTTTTGGGTACAAGAAGAGCCTGAAAATATGGGAGCATGGTTATTTATTTTATCTGAACTTAGGTCATTAAATATACAGGTTGTGTGTAGGGAAGCTAGTGCTGCTACTGCAAGTGGATCGACAAAAGATTCATCTTATAAGCAACAATTAATAATTGATCAAGTTTTTAAATAGAATAACTAACAATATTATACTTTTGTATTACATTATTAAAAAATAAAATCTTATGCTATTAAAGATGTTAGTTCCTAGCCCAGGAGAATCAATTTCAGAAGTTGAAATTGCTGAGTGGTTAGTTGAGGATGGTGATTATGTAGAAAAAGATCAAGCTATAGCCGAAATTGATTCAGACAAAGCAACTCTAGAACTTCCAGCTGAGCAGAGTGGAATGATTAAAATAGTTGTTAAAGACGGCGAGACTGTAGCTGTTGGTGATGTAGTATGTATTATAGATACTGATGCTATTATACCAGATGATATTAATAACAAGAATAATGAGAAGAACAAAAAACCACTACCTAATCTTCCTTCTAACAAAAAAAATACTGTAAAAAAGACTCCATTAGCCGATGTAATGATTAAAAAAAATAACATTGAACAAAAAGATATTATTGGAAGTGGTGATTTTGGAAAAATAACAAAAAATGATGTTTTAAATATTATAAATAGAAATACAGATTCTAAAGGTAGGAGTGTTGAATTTAAAAAAATGACATCTTTAAGACGTAAGATAGCGAGTAGATTAGTTGCTGTTAAAAATGAAACAGCTATGCTGACAACATTTAACGAAGTTGATATGTCTGCTGTTATGAATTTACGAGCTATTTATAAAAAAGATTTTATTGCTAAACATAATATTAATCTTGGCTTTATGTCATTTTTTTCTAAAGCTGTCACAAAAGCAATAATAGAATTCCCAGATATTAATGCTATGGTAGATAGTGAAAATATAGTTCATTATAGTTATGTTGATTTAGCAATAGCTGTAAGTTCACCTAAAGGTTTAATGGTTCCTGTTGTTCGAAATGCAGAGAAATTAACCTTTAGAGAAATAGAATCTGAAATTAAGAGATTAGCAATTAAGGTAAGAGATGGAAAGATTACTATTGATGAAATGTTAAATGGTACATTTACCATTACAAACGGAGGAGTTTTTGGATCAATGCTTTCTACACCCATTATTAATCCACCTCAAAGTGCTATACTTGGCATGCATAATATTGTAGATCGTGCTATTGTTATAGATGGTAAAGTTGTAGTTCGACCAATTATGTATCTTGCTTTATCTTATGATCATAGAATTATTGACGGAAAGTCTTCTGTTGGTTTTTTATGTAAGGTTAAAGAGTTTTTAGAAAATCCAGAAGCTAATTTAATGAATAATAATATTAGAGGATCTTTAGAACTCTAGATTTCCTATTCTTCCGGAGCTAAAGTTAATTCTAATCCTTCTAGATCTTCTGTAATAGGTATTTGACAACTTAATCGACTATTGTCTTCTACATTAAATGCTTCTGAAAGCATCGCCTCTTCTTCGTCTTCCATTTTTGCAAGCCTATGTTTAGATGTTATATAACACTGACATGATGCGCACATTACCATTCCACCACAAACTCCGATTGTCCCCTCAGGCACTAATTCATATGACCGAATAACTTCCATTAAATTCATAGCCATATCAATTGGAGCCTCAATATTGTGTAATTGACCTTCTCTATCTGTTATTATGATTTTAACATCAGACATATTAGTATATTATTTATTTATTGCTTGAACTACTGATTTTGGAGCTTCTTTTCTTGTTCCATCAAAACCATCTATACCACTTACTGTTGTATATTTAAGAACATATTTTTTACCTGGATTTATTATTCTGTAAGCTGATTGACACATTAAAGTTGCTTCATGAAAACCACATAATATAAGTTTTAATTTTCCGGGATAAGTATTTACATCACCAATAGCAAATATGCCTGGAATATTAGTTTGGTAGTCAAATGTATTAACTTTTATTGCATTCTTTTCAATGTCTAATCCCCAATTAGCTATTGGTCCTAATTTAGGAGATAATCCAAAGAGTGGAATAAAGTGATCAACTTCTAATTCAGTATCCTCACCATCTTTGGTTATGATGATGCTAGTTAATTTTTCTTTTCCATTTAGTTTAGTAATTTCTGCGGGTGTTATAATTTTTATTTTATTTTTATTTTTCAATTCTCTAACCTTTTCTACTGAATCTAGTGCTCCTCTAAATTCATTTCTTCTATGTACGAGAGTTACTTCTGCATTTATATTTGCTAAAAAAACACTCCAGTCTAAAGCTGAATCTCCTCCTCCTGCTATTACTATTTTTTTGTTTCTATAAATTTCTGGATCCTTGATTATATATTCTATTCCTTTATCTTCATAAAATGAAATATTTTCTATTTGAGGTTTTCGAGGTTCAAAACTACCAAGCCCTCCAGCTATTGCAACTACCGGAGCTTGGTGCTTTGTTCCTTTATTAGTTGTTACTGTAAATATTCCCGTATCACTTTTTTCTATTTTTTCAGCTCTTTCTGCTAATGTAAAGCCTGGTTCGAATTGTTTGCATTGCTCAAGTAAGTTTACAGTAAGATCTCCGGCTAATATTTCAGGGAATCCAGGTATGTCATAGATAGGTTTTTTAGGATATATCTCAGAACATTGCCCTCCCGCTTGAGGTAGTGCGTCAATTAAGTGGCATTTTAATTTTAGTAATCCTGCTTCAAAGACAGTAAAAAGACCTGTTGGTCCTGCTCCTATTATGATTATATCAGTTTTAATCATTTATATCTTGTAAATTAGTATTTTGGTAAAATTACAAAGCTTTTTTCAATTTATAATTGTTTATTATTTTTATTAGAGAATAACATTAATCTAAAAAACTATATTTTTGTAAAAAATATATTATAATGGCGATTAAGATTACTGATGACTGTATAAATTGTGGAGCATGTGAGCCTGAATGTCCAAATAATGCAATATATGAAGAGGATCAACCTTGGAAATTCTCTGATGGAACAGGATTGTCTGGATCTATAACATTATTAAATGGTAAGGTAACTAATGCTAATACAGAAAATACCGATGGTGGTTTTGCCGAAGATTTTTATTTTATTGCTACTGATAAATGTACTGAATGTAAAGGTTTTCATGATGAGCCTCAATGTGCGGCAGTTTGCCCAGTAGATTGCTGTGTTTCAGATGAAGAAAACATAGAAACAGAAGAGAAGCTTTTAGCTAAGAAAAATTGGATGCATTTGTAGTAATATTTATTTATCCGTTTATTGCTAAAACTTCTTTTATTTCATTTCCTAATTTTTGGATTAATAATGATTCTATGCCTTGCTTTAGTGTTGCTGTAGATGATGGGCATCCACTGCATGCTCCTTTTAAAATAACTTTTACTATTCCGTTATCATAAGAATCAAATTCTATTGCTCCTCCATCTCCCTCAACTGCTGGTCTAATATATTCATCCAATAAACCTATAATATTATTTTCTATATCAGTTAATTCCTTATTAACTTCTTCTTCAGTAATGGAAGACTCAAGATTTTTTTTCTCAACTAATTGTATATTTTTTGAATAGTTTTTTATTTCATCTTCATTTAAAATCCTTGTTATAAAATTCCTTAGCTCTAAAGTAACCTCTTCCCATTCAATGGTATCAACTTTTGTAATTGATATAAAATTTGTACTTAAAAAAACACTTTCCACAAAGGGAAGGGAGAATATTTTATAAATCATAGGTATTTTTTTAGCATCATTTTCTTTTAAGAATTCAAGACTTTTGTCAGCTAACATTCTGTTTGAGACAAATTTCATAACTTTTGGATTTGGAGTGCTTTCTATGTAAATACTATAATTCATAATTTTTATTTTTACAAAAATACAAACTC
>TARA_B110000116_G_scaffold127408_1_pt1 | contig 11680 bp, 9 predicted proteins | sample TARA_B110000116 | Tara Oceans TARA_B110000116 (sample SAMEA4397355) | marine metagenome | biome: Polar Biome; feature: [ZZZ] marine water layer (ENVO:01000295); material: water (ENVO:00002006), including particulate matter (ENVO:01000060) such as... | depth 199 m
TGTAATTGACCTTGTAGTTTTCCGTACATAATTTTATTTTGTAAGAAAAAGTAACACTACACAATTCCTTGATCAAGCATTGCATCAGCAACTTTTAAGAAGCCAGCAATATTAGCACCTTTAACGTAATTGATAAAGTCGCCTTCTTTACCATGCTCTACGCATTGACTATGAATATCATTCATAATTGTCTTTAACTTCTGATCCACCTCCTCTCTACTCCAATTCATTCTCAAAGAATTTTGAGACATCTCTAATCCAGAGGTTGCAACACCACCAGCATTTGATGCTTTACCAGGAGCAAATAGTATCTTAGCATTTAAGAATACCTCAACAGCTTCAGGAGTTGATGGCATATTAGCCCCTTCTGAAACACATATACATCCATTTACTAATAACTTCTCAGCTTCAGCTTTATTAAGCTCATTCTGTGTTGCACATGGCAAAGCTATATCACATTTAATAGCCCAAGGTCTACCCTGAGAAAATTCACATCCATAGTGATCAGCATATTCTTTAATCCTTCCTCTCTTAACATTTTTTAAGTTCATAATAAATGCTAATTTTTTCGAATCAATACCATCCTTATCATATATATATCCAGATGAATCTGACATTGCAACAACTTTAGCCCCAAGCTCAGTTGCTTTTTTACATGAATATTGCGCTACATTTCCTGATCCTGAAATAACAACAGTTTTATCTTTAAATGAATCTCCATTAACACTAAGCATATTATCAGCAAAATACACATTACCATATCCAGTAGCTTCAGGACGAATTAGTGAACCACCCCATCCTAATCCCTTTCCAGTTAAAACACCAGTGAATTCATTACGCATTCTTTTATATTGTCCAAACATATAACCTATCTCTCTACCACCAACTCCTATATCTCCAGCTGGAATATCAGTGTTCGGCCCAATATGTCTACACAATTCAGTCATAAATGATTGACAAAACCTCATAACCTCTTGATCAGATTTTCCTTTTGGGTCAAAGTTAGAGCCCCCTTTACCTCCACCCATAGGTAGGGTAGTTAGTGCATTCTTTAGAACCTGCTCAAAAGCTAAAAATTTAAGAATAGATAAATTTACAGAAGGGTGAAAACGCAAACCTCCTTTATATGGCCCAATTGCAGAATTCATCTGAATCCTATAACCTCTGTTAACATGAATATCTCCTTTATCATCTGTCCAGGGAACTCTAAATGTTATAACTCTTTCTGGCTCAATCATTCTTTCAAGAATCTTCTTATTCTTAAATCTCGGGGATTTATCTAATATAGGAATCACAACCTCAGCAACTTCTTCTATTGCTTGAAGAAATTCCGACTCTCCAGGGTTTAGCTCTTCAGCCCATTTAATAAATTCATTTAAATTATCATTCATTTTTATTGTATTTTAGTAGTATTAAAATTTAAAAAGCCTTCGCAAATGTATATTTTTTTTATAAAAATCAATCTTTAAAAGCATCCATTTTCGTTTTTTATATTTGTAAAGCATTTTAATAAACTTTATGAGAAGATTATTTGTAATTATATTAGTATTTATTTTATGTAAAGAAATAGACGCTCAAACATTATCAGGAAAGGTTATAGACAAAATAACAAATGAAGCTCTTATAGGAGTAAATATTATATCAAACAATAGTGGTACTTCAACTAATATAAATGGGAATTATAACCTAAAGATCTCTGCTGGGAATCATAAGATAAAATTTAAATATATTGGTTATGAAGATTTAATAAAAGAAGTTTATATACAGTCAGATTCAAACCTAATTATTGATGTTGCTTTAATTTCTTCTTCCGAACAACTAAATACCGTCGTAGTTTCAGCTGGAAAATTCAATCAAAGAATAGAAGAAACAACTGTATCTATGGAGGTCATTAAGCCAAATCTTATTGAAAATAAAAACTCAACGAATATTCAAACAGCTATGGAGCAAATTCCTGGTTTAAATATTACTGATGGACAGGCTAATATTAGAGGGGGTAGCGGGTGGAGCTATGGCGCAGGAACCAGGGTGCTTGTACTAGTAGATGATATGCCTCTTATTTCTGGGGATGCAGGGCAAGTACAATGGAATCTAATAGCTACTGAGAATATAAACCAAGTAGAAGTTATAAAAGGAGCCTCTTCAGCTTTATATGGATCTTCAGCATTAAATGGAATAGTTAACATTAGAACATCCTATCCAAAACAATCTGAAATAGACAAAAATCCTGGTCCAGGATTTACAAAGGTAAATATGAATTTTGGCCTAATTGACTTTCCAAAGAGATCTGCCTTAAATTGGAATGGTGATAAAAGAAGGTCTTTTAAAGGTATCGAATTCCTGCAATCTGTAAAATTAGAACAACTAGACATTTCAATTGGTGGAAATATTTTTAAAGATGATGGATATCGAAAAAATGAGGAAACTGATAGAAAAAGGGTTAATATTAACTCATTATATAAAAGTAAAAGAATTAAAGGGTTAAGTTATGGGATTAATGCAAACTTCCTTTTTCAATCAACAGCAACTGCTATTATATGGGATGGTCTTGACAGGGCATATATAGCATTAAACGATGAAATCACTATAACTAGTGGAAATTCATATAATGTCGATCCATACGTAACATATATTAAGGGAAATAATAGGCATGCATTTAGAACCAGATATCTAAAAATTATTAATGATAACACAACAGTAGGTAATTCATTAAATCAGGATAACCGATCAAAATCATATTACAGTGATTATCAATGGCAAAAAAATATTGAAAAACACAATATAAGCTTTACAACTGGAACTACTAATGAAATTATTTACGCGCATGCAAAAGCATTCCAGGGAAAAAATTACAGAAGAAATCATGCAGTATATAGTCAAATAGATAAGAAAATAGGTAAACTTAATATATCTGCAGGTACGCGATATGAATATTTCAGCTTAGATTCTGAAAAAAAACATATAATCAACGGAGATTCAATCAATCATTTTGCAACTGGAAGTCCTGTTTTTAGAGCTGGTCTAAACTATAAATTAGGGAGGTCAACATTTATCAGATCATCTTGGGGGCAAGGGTATCGTTTCCCGTCAATGGCAGAACTATTTGTTACTACAAATGCATCTGGAATAGAAATTTATGCTAACCCTGAATTAAAGCCTGAGACAGGATGGAGTGCTGAATTAGGAATTAAGCAAGCAATTAAAATAAATAAATGGGTAGGCTTTTTAGATGTAGCAGCATTTATAATGAGGTATAATGATATGATGGAGTTTATTTTTGGTCAATGGGGGGATCCACAGACAATGCCGCTTTACGGACTAGGATTTAAATCAGTAAATGTAGGGAAAACTCAAATTAGTGGGATTGAATTTAGTATGAATGGTCAGGGGAAAATAAATAACGATCTAACAATTAATCTCATAGGCGGATATACATATATGATTCCTGTTGCCATGAATCCTAATCATGTATACACAGAAAGCATAGGCCAAATATCTATTAATGGTGAATTAATTGGGCCAGAATTAACTTATGAAAACTCAAGTTCAGACCCATCAATTCTAAAATACCGCTATCAACATATTGCGAAAATTGATGCAGAGTTTTTATTCAAAGATTATTTACTAGGAACAAGTATTAGGTATAATGATTTTATGAGAAATATTGATAAAATTTTTACTGATGAATGGCTTAATCAGGAACTTATTCCAGGCATAAATGATGCAAGAGATAAATTTAAAAATGGAGATCTTATATTTGATTTAAGAGTAGGGCGCAATATAAATCCAAATTCAAAATTAAGCCTTATAGTTAATAACCTATTTAATAGAGAATATATGAGCAGGCCTGCAGACATGAAACCGCAAAGAACAATTGCTATGCAATTAAGTCTTAAAATCTAAAATGCGAAGTCTTGTAATCATACCAGCGAGATTCAATTCTTCCAGATTCCCAGGAAAACCATTAGTTAATATAAATGGTAAAAGTATGATTCAAAGAGTCTTTGAGCAAGTACAGAAATGTCAAGAAGTTACTGACATTATAATAGCTACAGATGATATTAAAATATTTGATCATGTAAAATCATTTAATGGATCAGCAATCATGACTTTAAAGAATCATCTTTCAGGTACAGATAGGTGTAATGAAGTAGTTAAAAAAATAGAGAAAAAATACGATGTAATTATAAATGTACAAGGGGATGAACCGATAATTAATCCTAAACAAATTACTAAAGTCATTAATTGTTTTAAAGATAACTCTAATAAAATAGTGACATTGGCAAAGAAAATTTCCTCAAAGAAAGAAATTAAAGACCCAAACACAGTTAAAGTAGATTTCAGCTCAGAAATGATAGCAACAAATTTTTACAGAACACAAGAAACACTAAAATCTATAACCCATAAGCACTTAGGAATTTATGGATTTAAAACCACAATTCTAGAAAAAATATGTGCCCTGCCTGCTACAAGGAATGAATTAAAACATAAATTAGAACAATTAAGATGGTTAGATAATGATTATAAAATTAAAATTGCCATTACAGATTTTGACAGCATTGCTATAGACACAAAAGATGATCTTGAGAATTTATTAAAAAATCACTCAGATAAACTAGCTTAGTTCTATTGAATAACTAATTTAGAAATATGTGGCTTTATATTGTTAATAATATGAATTGTATATAATCCCTTAGAAAATTCACTAATATCAATTAATATTTCTTGCTTTATATCTAAATCAGAAAAACACAATCTTCCGCTAACATCATATATTTTAACCTGCTCTATATTATCTCTGGAAGAAACAACAACTTTATCACTTGCAGGATTAGGATAAACTTTCACATCATAATTACCTTCATCATGTAAATTAGATGGTAGGACAAAAACCGCTTCAGCAGGAGCATAATTAGAAAGACACATCTCCTTTATCTTTAAATTATAAAAAAAGTAATGGTAATTAGTGTCGCCTGGGTATGGTGAATTGTGACCCGTTATATTAGCTAAATTTCCGATTAAATAAGGATAACTAGCGCCTGATGTATTTCTAAATAAATACGAACCAGAACCACCTACGCCAAGCTCTAAATTATTCATTACTGGCATTGTAAAATTAAATTCAAGAGTATTAAGTCCCGTTTGTACTAAAATAGTCGTATCTTCAATAACTTGGCTGTTATTATCTCTTAATTCAAAAGTAATATTATGGTTTGTTCCTGCGTATATATCAGCAGAAACTAGTCTACAATCTTTAAAACAATCAATATATATATGTCTATCATTATTATAGAAATTACCGCTACCAATACTATTATCAATTGGCCCTCCACTTACTAAAGGACCTCCATTTTCTCTTGCGTAATATGTGGTACTTGTTGATAGCACTGGAGTAATAAATGGATTTCCCGTAGCTATAGCGGTGCTACCTAATGTGTCAGAATACCAATTAACAGAACTACTTAATGAAAATAAAGTAAAGGATGCAGGATTAACATAAGATGTATCATTAATTGTAATTGGAGGATCTGAAAAATCAACTAGTACAACTGATGTTAAGACAATAGAATCTTGGCCTAATGAATTTGAAACATGTAAAGAGACATCATAAGCCCCCTCAATCATATATGTGTGTATAGGGTTCTGTAAAATTGAACTATTTCCATCTCCAAAATCCCAATTCCAATTATTTGGCTGACCATAACTATTGTCTTCAAAATTAATAGTTCCTGAACAGGATATTGAATCTGAAACTAAAAAAGATGCTACTGGAGGGGCATAACAACTATTATTTATAGGGTGAGCATTAATAGCAATATCCCTTCTTCCATTATTTCCATTATATTTTGCACTAACCGAGAACCATGAATTAAGTATTAAAGGATTAGGATTTATTATAAGTGCAGATTGGGTTGGATTTCCATTGGACAGAACAGTAGTCATAGAATCCATGTATTTTTGCCCCAGCATACTTACTTCATATGCTGTCGCTCCTGTAACAGTATTCCAAATAACATATATAGAATCTGGACAAATCCAATCAACAGTGACATCAGGAACATCTATGATTGTAAAATTTGTATCACTCTGAGCTACGACTCCATTTCTACTTATCCTTATTCTTGCTTGATTTGTAGCATATGGTAAACCATTTATTAAACTTGGTATATTCCAATGATAATAGTTTGAATTAATGCTAGTACTAGTTGTTATAGTATCCCATGACAGACCATTATCAACTGTATACTCTAACATAAAGGGAGTAGTATCCTTTGGAGCATCCCATCTAATAATCTCATATTCTCCAGGAACTAAACCTTCTCCTCCAATTGGATATGTTAACTTAATTTCATCAGAGACTAGCTCATATGTCAACCAATATTCTTGGGGACCAAAAGGAACACTTGTTCCGTTAACTAAAAGATTATATGTTCCTGCAATAGGATCTTTAATAGTAATCTGTTCCATATTATTTAAACTATCTATTCCTCTAACTGCATCTGAATCAAGAATTAAAGAATTTGGTGTTGGGTCTAATACCCAAGGGTTAATAGTGTTTCCAAGAGGAGTAGTGAGTTGGATATCTAGATTATTTACTAATGCAATAGTCGAAGACGTACTAGCTTCTTTATCATGCCAATATACCATTATCTTCATTTCTTTTATGCCATTTGGAATAATAAGATCATGATTATTAGAAGATGCCTGTAAAATGGTGCCTGATTGATAATTACCTTCTTCTAAAATCTTTAAGCCTCGCACAACATTTATTTCTCCCCATCCATACTTAAAATCAGGACCTGGATTTCCAAGATCATCAGCAGAATTTAACACAATGCATTTCATAAGAGCTGAAGGGGGATTTATATTTCCATTGAGTTCTTTATAAGCTTGATATAATTGAGCCATACACCCAGCTACCCCAGGGCAGGCCATAGAAGTTCCGGTAAAACTATCATAAGTATTTCCTGGAAGTGTTGAATTTACTGATGTTCCTTTTGCCCCTATATCTGGCTTTATTCTTCCGTCGGCAGCTGGCCCTCTGCTAGAAGATCCTGCAAGATTACTTATCTGAGTAAGATTTGCAACACAGAGAACATTCTTAGCTTGTTTATGACCACCAGTTACATTACCCCAACCAGAACCAGCACCATAACCACAATCTGAAGTCCCATTATTTCCAGCAGAAAAAACGTGAGTTAATGAAGGATGAAGATTGATCTGCTCGTCTAAATCCTTTGCTAAGGAAGTATATCCAGCATTACAACCATTACTATATGATTTTGATGTGATAATCACATCATTATTTTGATAGATAGTAGGAACATCATCATAATTATTATTACTACTACTAAATACATATAAAAATGAACCATTAGCCATTCCTTGAGCTATGGGATCAAGATTCCCAGCCCCCATAATTGTTCCAGAAACATGATCACCATGATCATTATTTATATTTGAACTACAACCAATACAAAATGACTGATCTAATCTTCCTTGTCTATCAATATGTGGTCCTACTAAACCATCATCCTGCATCATTATGTTGATTCCTTCTCCATTATAATGAGCTCCGCTAGCATAATTCGTGTTAATAGCATTAGACCTATGTAGGGTTCTTGCTGTTTTATTTTCAGCAACAGAAGGAGGGTCAATTGGTTCTATATACCATACCTCATTAATATTTATAAAGTCTTCTAAATTACTAGTATTAATAGTTATTGAGATGCTTTTATTTACATTACCTCTATAGTCTAACTGATAATCTAATACCCCTAAAATATTATCCAACAGATTAAACTCAAAATCTCTGTAAAACAAAACTTTAATCGATAATTTATCTTCTTTTAATGCCCAGTCTGGATAAACACCATTTTGAATTTTTGGATCTAATTTATTCTCCGGTAGGACATTAAATAAATTTAATACACCAAATGGCTCTAAAAGTGTTTTATTAAAACTCTGCGGTATATTTACTACAAAAGTATTCCTTGGCAAATATTCTAAAAACTGAATTCCTAATTGCTTAATAATTTCTTTCTGAGGTTCTGTTGGGAGCTCATTAAAAACTAAAAAGCAGTAATTGTTTTTGTTAGAAACATCAAGCTGAAAAGTGTTTGTATAATCTATCTTGCCAGATTTTAGGGAGATATAAGTTTGAGGTTTGACAACAAAACTGAAACCTAAGAAAAGTAAAAACAAAAGCTGTTTTTTCATGCTCTAAAGATAATATAAATTAACTATGTTTGTACATATGAAAAATACTATTGAACACTATATCTCACAACTATTATATACACATGATTGTGTTATTGTAATAGGTTTTGGAGGTTTTGTTTGTAGTAACACAGCTGCTAAGCTTAATAAAAAAACAGGTCTACTTTCGCCTCCTAATCGATCAATTCTATTTAATACCCAATTAATAAATAATGATGGGTTATTGGTTAACCACATTGCGCAATCTGAAGAGATTTCACAAGAACAAGCTAAATCTGAATTGTTAAAATTTGTTGATGAGAATAGAGAAAATCTTAAGCAATACAAGTCACTTCGTCTTAAAAAAATTGGGCTATTTATATTAAACAATGATAATAAGATAGTCTTTAGACAAGATTTAGCTACTAATTATAATCTTGACTCATATGGAATGTCATCAAGTAGTTATAATGGTATTCAAAGAGAAAGTATCGAGATAATAGAAAAATCTTTAAAAATTATTAAACAGAAAAATAATTTTTCTCCAAAAAGATTACTTAAAGCTGCAGCGATTTTACTTCCTCTAATTGGAATATCGTTAATTAGTATTACTCAACAAAAAAATATTAATAATATCTACACTCAAATGGCTAATCTTAATCCATTTAGTGTCGATGAAAATCAACCTATGTTGAATGCTGAAATAAAAAATATGGTTAACAAATCTGAATTAACTGAAGAGATAAGTAATACTGTGACACAGGAAATCATTATAGAGAAAACTCATTATATAATTGCTGGTGCTTTTAGTGTTGAAGAGAATGCTACAAAGTTGATGGGTAAATTAACTAGATGGAATTATAACTCAACAATTATTAGTAATAAAAATATCATGAGGGTAAGCTATGACAACTTTACAACTAAAGAACAAGCTTTAAATTCATTAAAAAAAATTAGAAAGGAAAATCCAGATGCTTGGATATTATCTATATAAAACATGCAAAGTAAAACACCAAAAGAATCTAGCGCAATACTTACAGAGATAGTCCTTCCAAATGACACTAATAATTTGGATAACCTTATGGGGGGGAGATTATTATATTGGATGGATATCACAGCAGGTATTACAGCCCAAAGACATTGTAATAGAACATCTGTAACAGCATCAGTTAATAATGTAAGCTTTAACAATCCTATTCCTAGAGGAAGTATTGTAACAATAGAAGCAAGCATTTCTAGATCCTTCACTTCATCTATGGAAATCTTTCTCGATGTTTGGGCTGAAGATACGCTCTCAGGTGAAAAAACTAAATGTAACGAAGCAATATATACGTTTGTAGCGGTAAACAATTTAGGGAAACCCGTTAAAGTTCCTCCAGTAACTCCTGAAACTAAGTTAGAAAAAATAAGATTTGATGGTGCTCTTAGAAGAAGACAATTATCTCTAATTCTTGGGGGGAAAATGAAAGCTGATGATGCAACAGAATTAAAAGCTCTATTTATTTAGAACGCAAAACTCTTAACAGCATCATATATTTTCTTGGACTCGATAAGCTTAATACATCCATCATTCGTAAACCTGCATGAACTTCCATGCTTAGAACATTGTCTTTTTGATTTAGATGATATGATGTTAATCGACTTTTTATTAGATATATAAGGAGCAAAACCCATATCTGGTTTAGTACATCCCCAAAAAGAAATTATATTTTTCTGAAAAGCTGCTCCAATATGCATAAGGCTAGTGTCATTACTTAATAACAAAAAACAACTCTTAATAATATATGCAGATTGATCTAAAGTTAGCTTTCCACAAAAATTATATAAATTTTTATTTTCAGAAGCTTTTATTATTTCATTTCCTTTTGCTTCTACTTCCTCTCCACCCAATAAAATTATAGGTAGCTCAAATTTCGAACATACATCATAAATTTGCTTCGCGGAAAGTTGCTTTTGAATTTGAGAAGCACCTATACACCATGCAATAAACTTTTGATCAGTATTAAAATCAACTGTAGTGTCAGCACTCATAAAATAATCTAATCCTTTATTATCATTCTTAACTCCAAGAAAATTAACAGTTCTCATATATCTATCAACAACATGTTCATTTCTCAAATTATTAATTCCAAAATTTATATAAATAAATTTCTTAAAATTTGACTTAAAGTATCTTTTCACAGGCACTCCTAAAGTAATTAAAAATGAAGAGCGGAGATTATTATGTAAATCAATTATATAATCATAATTTTCTTTCCTAAGATCTTTTAAGGTTTGAAAAATTGAGTCATTTAGATAATAAACTTTATCCAAATTTGGATTGTTAACTATTAGAGAGTGGTATTGATATTTAGTTAAAAAATGCACTTCAGCTTGTAACTGATTTTTAACTGATCGAATAACAGGTGTAGTTAATACAATATCTCCAATAGAGCTAAATCTAACGATAAGTATTTTTAGTGATTCTGACACAAATGTAAAACTAAAGAATTTAACTAATATTGCATAATGGATTTAATAGATACGCATACACATCTTTATTTATCACAATTTAACAATGACATTGATAGTGTAATTCAAAATGCTATTGATAATGGTATTACAAAGATGTTTTTGCCAAATATAGATTCTACAACAACATCTCAGATGCTTCGCTTAAGTGAAAAATATCCGGAAAATTGTTTTCCTATGATTGGATTACATCCCTGTAGTGTAAAAGGAGATACTGTTAAAAAAGAAATATCACATGTAGAAGAAATGCTAGAAAAAAATAATTTTTTAGCAATAGGAGAAATAGGTCTTGACTTATATTGGGATAGTTCTACATTAGAAATTCAAAAACAAGCATTTGAAGATCAAATAAATTTAGCTAAGAAGCATAAACTGCCAATTGTAATTCATGTTCGCGAGTCATTCAAAGAAGCAATAGAAATTGTAGAAAGACTAAATAGCCATGACCTGTCAGGAGTATTTCACTGTTTTACTGGAGATTATCAAGATGCAAAAAGAATAATTAATCTTAAAGGATTTTACTTAGGTATTGGAGGGGTAGTTACATTTAAAAATGGTGGTCTAGACAAAATAGTAGGTCAAATAAGTTTAGATCATATTATGTTAGAAACAGACGCTCCCTACTTAACACCAACTCCATATAGAGGAACTAGAAATGAAAGTAAATATATTTTAAATATAGCTCAAAAATTATCTGAAATTTATAATATAGATGTTCAAAAAATAGCAGAAATAACAACTAGAAATGCATATAAACTTTTTAAGATATGATGAAAAATATACTTCTTATCTATACTGGAGGAACAATTGGAATGATTAAAAAGAATAATACATTGAGTCCTTTTAATTTTCATAAGCTGATGTTCCTTCTAGGCTCTAAATTAAATCAGTAAAAAATAGAAACTAACCTAAGAGGGAAAATCACTATTTAATTTATAAATTCGCAACGATTTTTGGTGAGGTGGCCGAG
>TARA_B110000116_G_scaffold59221_2_pt1 | contig 11676 bp, 10 predicted proteins | sample TARA_B110000116 | Tara Oceans TARA_B110000116 (sample SAMEA4397355) | marine metagenome | biome: Polar Biome; feature: [ZZZ] marine water layer (ENVO:01000295); material: water (ENVO:00002006), including particulate matter (ENVO:01000060) such as... | depth 199 m
GGAACCCTTCGAATGGGACATCGTAAATCTGTCTGAGTTTGGAGCCTCTCTAATCCCTTTAGGGGAACTCAATGAGAGGCTAGCAGAAATTCCTAGCGACAGAGAAATAGTTGTTCATTGTAGGAGTGGAGTGAGAAGTGCTAAGGCGGCTGACCTTCTGTATGGCAGTGGGTTTTCAGGATTGTATAATTTACACGGTGGGATTCTCGGGTGGATTGACGAAGTCGATTCGAGCCTACCCAAATATTAGGATCAGATCGCTTTTAGAACTGCTGTAAGCCTAGGATTCCGTCCAGTACGTCTGAAGTTTGGGGTAGGATTTCGGTTTCGAGACTAGGCGCATAAGCTACCCAGGTGTCCATGGAGGCAACTCTCTTGACTGGTCCATCTAACCAAGGGAATAGTGAGTCGGCAATACGGGCAGCTATTTCGGATCCTAACCCCCAGGATAAAGAGTCTTCATGTGCGATCAAAACTTTATGAGTTTTCTGGACCGAGGAGGCGATGGAATCCATATCGAGCGGTGACAGCGTCCTCAAATCTAACACGTCACACTCGATGCCATACTGTTCAGAGGCGATAGCGGCTGCCTCTAGAGACTTTCTGACAAGTGCACCACAGGCAATGACTGTAATATCTGAGCCCTTTCTGATCAGTCGCGCTTTTCCGAAAGGAATCATGAAGTTCTTTCCTGGGTATCTGCCTTTGTTGTGAATTTGTCGGTACAGATGTTTGTGTTCCAAGAAGATCACAGGGTCTTCGCAGCGAATGGCTGTTCGGAGTAGGCCGTTTGCATCAGAAGCATTAGAAGGCAGAACTACTCGAAGTCCTGGAGTGTGTGTAAACAGGGTTTCCCCAGTCTGAGAATGGTAGATGCCACCACCTCGAAGGTATCCTCCATAGGGCGCTCTGATGACTATGGGAGAAGAAAAGACTCCAGCACTCCTGTACCTCATAGTGGCAATCTCATTTCTTATTTGCATGAAAGCAGGCCATATGTAGTCGAAAAACTGAATTTCGACCACTGGTTTTAGTCCTCTGTGGGCCATCCCAATGGCTCTTCCCACGATGTTCGCTTCCGCGAGAGGTGTATTAAAAACCCGATCTTTTCCGAATTTACTTTGCAGGCCATGCGTGACCTTAAATACTCCGCCTTTCCCAGTCACTTCCTCCAAGGCTTCTTCCCTAGAAGCGTCTGCTACATCTTGACCGAAAATCACCATTTGAGGGTTGCGTTCCATCTCGTCTGATAGACATGCATTGATGAGATCGACCATCGTCAGTTCTCGATCGTCAAGATACTCGGGGAAATTTTCAGAATCAAAAAGGGAGCTAGTAGGATCGACGTCTTCCGAGTAGATGTGTTGCATTGCTGTTTCAGGGAGTGGCTGTGAATGTCCCAATGCTTCATCAGAGTCCTGATTGATATTCTCTGTGATTTCGGTAGCCAGAGCATCCAATTCTTCTTCATTTAATAATTCAGCTGTTATCAAGAAGTTTCTCATTTTCAGAATGGGATCATTATCTTTCTCTTCTTGTCGTTCTTGATTTGACCGGTAAGTTTTTTGATCGTCGGAATCGGAGTGAGAATAAGGTCTCACAGTATGGGCATGGATCAAACTTGGTCCCTTTCGCTCTCGACAGTGAGTGACTGCTTCTCCGCAGATCTTATAGCTCTCAGAAAAGTCAGTTCCGTCACATTCCTGAATCAGGAGATTCGGAAAACTTCCTAGAAGCTTCGAGATGCTGCCACCCGCGGTGTTGATCTCTACTGGAACTGAGATGGCGTATTCATTATCCTGAATCAGAAAAATAATGGGAAGTTTAAGATTGCAGGCAGTGTTCATTGACTCCCAAAATTCTCCCTCGGAAGTAGAGCCTTCTCCAGCACACACCAGGACAATTTCGTCTTTATAAAATCCTTTTTCTTCAGTATTTATCGCAGGGATTCCTGAACTACGCAGGCTGGCTTCTGCTGCACCGACAGCTTGCAAGAACTGAGTGCCAGTTGGGGAAGAGGGACTAGTAATATTCAAATGGTGGTCTGCCCAATGACTGGGCATTTGACGTCCGGCACTATTAGGGTCATCATCTGCTGCCACAGCTGCCAGGAGGTGGTCCAAGGGAGTTTGACCCAAGCTCAGGGCCAGTGCACGGTCGCGGTAATAAAGATAGAACCAGTCATAAGAGGGTTTTAAATGGAGGCCCATGGCTACTTGTATTGCTTCGTGACCCGCTCCCGATATCTGAAAGAAGCTTTTATTCTGTCGTTTTAGCTTGAGCTCTTTATGATCGAGATATCGAGCTGTTAGCATAGTTCGGTAAGCTTGAATCAGTTGTTCAGAATCAAGCTTTGGTAGAGCTAGATCGCCCCCGATATCTGTTCGTATTTTTTCCATTCTCTCGGTTTTGTCCAAAGGAATGTGATGCTCTTGAACCGTTCTAGTATAGCTCCAACTTCTTCTGGAGAGGAGTATCTATTCGAATTGAAGTTGTTTTTTTAGGGCCTCGGGATCACTAACTAGAGGCCTGCAACTGTTTTCGTTACAGATCTGGACCCCAGGATGTGTTGTGCGACTGGTTTGTCCATCTTGTAAGAAAGGTATCTTATGATTTAAAGCTTGATTGGCATCTTCTCTGGCCACGATGCGATTTGGGTCATAGAAAGAGAGTAAGACTTTGAGCAATTCTTGCGTCCTCATGTGTTTCAGGTCTCCAAAGATTGCTACGGTGCTTCTTGGCTGTAGACTTCGATCCAATACCGTGAGTAGCCTGCCGAATCCAGAAGGGAATTGTGCCATCAAAGGAGCTTCTCTATCTAAGACAAATTCCGATATCTCTCTATGAAGCTCATTTCCGAAGAGCTGAGAGGTTTTGAGGAGTAGTTCCACGGCTAATGAATTACCTGATGGTGTGGCGTTGTCCATAATATCACGCGGTCTGACGACAAGCGTTTCGCCGTCGATTGGACCGTCAAAAAAAACTCGTTTTTCTTGATCCCAAAACAGCTCGATAATTTTATCTGTGACCCATTCGGTTTCAACTAACCAACGGGAATCCAAGGTGGCTTCGTACACAGCTATAGAAGCATTTCCAATGGCTGCGTAGTCTTCCAAGAATGCGTAACCAGAAGTCTTTCCATCCTTATAGCAATGAATAAGTCGGTCATCTCTTCGCATTTTTGAGAGCACGAATTCAAGAGCTTTGATTCCAGCGTCTAGGTAAGTAGGATTGTCCAGCGCTCCCCCAGCTTCAGCCAGTGAACGTATAGCCATACCGTTCCATCCTGCTAAGATTTTATCATCTCTCAGAGGTTTTTCTCTGGACTCCCTTGCTTGGAATAACAGAGTTTTAGCTCTTTCAAGTTGGTCTTCGAACTCTGTTATTTGCAATCCTTCTTTTTCAGCAAAATCTTTTGAAGTTTGAGAAATGTGTAGCACATTTTTTCCTTCGAAATTTCCCGTATCGCTCACCCCGTAATAGGCCTCAAAGGGTGCGGCTAGAGTGTCTCCCAAGATCTCACGAATCTCAGATTTGGCCCAAATGTAAAACGTGCCTTCTTCACCTTCCGAATCAGCATCCAATGCTGAATAGAATCCACCTTCAGGTGAAGCCATGTCTTGGATGATGTGATCGAGAGTTCGCTCCGCTGTTCTTTTGAATTCGTGACTGGAAGTCACCTGGAATGCATGCAGGTAGAGCCTGGAGAGTAAGGCATTGTCGTATAGCATTTTTTCAAAGTGAGGGACCAGCCATTGCGAATCGACAGAATATCGGTGGAAGCCCTTTCCCAGGTGGTCTTGGATGCCCCCTCTCGCCATTTTCGTTAAAGTTTGTTCAACCATTTGGAGGGTTCGCTCATCAGGGTTGTGGGAGTAGTTCTGAAGAGCAAAATCCAGGACTACTGGCTGAGGGAATTTAGGGGCTGGACCAAAACCGCCATGGATAGCATCAAAGCGGGAGTCCAAGAAAGCTATAGAGTGGCCAATTAGATTCTGTCCTGCTAACTCCTTTGATCTCCCTGGTACTTCCTTTTGGGTTTCTTCCAATAAACCTTTCTCTAGGAGCTTTTGCATTTCCAGAGCGTTTTGCAGTACTGCATCCTTTTTCTCAGTGTACGCTGAGTGAATCGCTTCCAAAATCTGTGTAAAAGAAGGCAGGCCGTGACGAGGTTGCGGTGGGAAGTAGGTTCCTCCATAAAAAGGCTGACCATCTGGGGTGAGAAAGGCGGTTAATGGCCAGCCTCCTTGTCCAGTCATAGTTTGAACTGCTTTCATGTAGATTGAGTCTAAGTCAGGGCGTTCTTCACGGTCGACTTTGATATTCACGAATCCTGCGTTCATGGCTTCTGCAATCTCAGGGTTCTCAAATGATTCCTTTTCCATGACGTGACACCAGTGGCAGGCTGAATAACCTATGGAAAGCAGTATCGGAACATCTCGTGCTTTCGCAGCGTTCAGTGCTTCTTCCCCCCAAGGGTACCAGTCTACTGGATTGGTACTGTGCTGAAGCAGGTATGGACTGATCTCATCGGCTAAACGATTTGGCAAAGCAATTCTCCCTTATGGTTACTGTAAAATAGTTTGGTTTTGTTCAATAGGGAACAATGGGAGTCGGACGTAGCGTTGAATTCGCAGTGTGTCACGGCTACACTTAACTGGTAATCCTTTCTATGATTTGTTTGCTGATATCACCTTGAATGATGAGTTCTGTCTCGGAGGTGTTTTTTGCGCTCGACCTATATAATGTTTGCTGAACTAGCTATTCGAAAACCTTATTTGATTCCCCTTTTGTTCCAGACATTATGGATTTTTCGAAGAAATCGATGGTATAGCCGTTTTCCTTTTGTTCCCGTTCCTTCGAAAGGATATTTAAAGTGGCGTATGGAGACTGCTTACGGCGATCTGAAAACGGAGCCACCTCTTCAGGAGTTGGAACGTTATCTCAAGTGGTCGGCAGATATGCGAAGAGAGAGTTCTAAGGAACAAGTTCCAGTTGCGAAGCTTCCTGGGAGAACATCCTGAACAGTTTAATGATGGATTGGATCGGTCCAAGCATAGTAATTTATGGACCATGGTTGATTGGCCTGATGACTCTATTGCTCGTGACCACGGTCCTTGTGTATAAGCGTTCGACTAGACACCGTTACAGGATTCCTGAAAGTGTAAGTGTGGCCTTAACTGGAAATATTGGTTCGGGAAAGTCCACTGTTGCAAAATTTTTAATGGAAGAGGGAGTTCCTGTTGTCAGCGCTGACGAACTAGCCCGGCAAGCGGTTAAACCAGGGAGTTCTGGCTTGCGAGAAGTGGCCGAAGTCTTTGGAAAATCGGTACTTGATGCAGATGGTTCTTTGAATCGCAAGGCATTGGGCTCATTGGTTTTCAAGGATGAAGATGCTCGGAAAAAATTGGAAGACATAGTCCATCCTAGAATTCGTGTTTTAAGAGACCGTTGGATGCGAGAGCGTCAGTTTGAGATCTTTCCTCTTTCGGTGTCTGAAGTCCCGCTCTTGTTCGAGGCGAACCTGCAGAACGATTTTGATGTGTCCGTTGTGGTTAGTGCGTCAGAGGAAAATAGAATCAAGCGTTTACAAGAAGAAAGAGATCTAGATCCTGAAGATTCTCGTAGTATCATGGCCACCCAAATTGAATCTGCTGTGAAAGAAGAGCTTGCCGACTACGTCATTCATAACAACGAAGGGTTGGATGAGTTGAGAACTGGATCTGTTGATGTCCTTCAACGAGTCATCGCATCTGAAAGGCATTTGAGAGGCGTGCATTTAGGCAGGTTGAGGATTGATATGCATATGCATACGAGAGATTCTTTCGATTGTATGTCGGATCCCGTGGAACTTCTCTCAGCAGCTAAAAGAAAAGGGATCGGTAGAATTGCTCTTACTGATCACAATAGGCTGAGAGTTGCTCTGGAAATGGCCAAGGACTTTCCTGAGGAGATTATTCCAGGCGAGGAAGTGAAGACTCGTGAGGGTGTGGATCTGATAGGATTGTATTTGAGTGAAGAGATTCCGAAAGGAACTAGTTTGAAGAGGACCTGTTCGATAATTAAAGAACAAGGTGGCATCTCCTATCTTCCACATCCCTATGCCAAAGGTAAAGGGGGTTCTGGGCGTTACGCTGAAGAAATGGGGAAACTCGTCGATGTGGTTGAAGTGTTTAATTCCCGTCTTCATCCGCTGAAATTGAACTCCTTGGCAGAATCTTTGGCGGATGATTGTTCAAAGCTCAGAGGTGCTGGATCGGATGCACATACAGTGGGGGAAGTTGGACGGGCTTATGTTGAAGTGGAGAGACATCCCAATGATCCTGGATCTTTGCTGGCAGCGTTGAAATTTTCACAGATCCGTGGAGTCGAATCGTCTAGGGTTGTTCACCTTGCCTCGACTTGGGCTAAGTTTCGGAGATAGCCACCTTATTCCTAGAGTAGGTTTTCGATGACAACAAAAAAAAATGAATTGCGTTCAGAATCTGTTAAAAGAGTCCTGAACGAGTTGCGTGAAAAAGATCTTATTGTTCTCACAACTCATAAGAATGCTGACGGTGACGGTTGTGGCTCGCAGGTCGCTCTGGCCTCATGGCTCAGGTCACAGGGCACGGAAACGTTTATTGTCAACCCGACTCCTTTTCCTGAAAGCTTCAAATTTTTATTGCCAGATGAATCTTGGATAGCTGAGGCAGATTCTGCTAGAGCGATACAACTATGTGATGGTGCAGATTTGGTTGTCGTTTTAGATACTGGAGAATATTCGAGGATTGGAAAAGTTGAGCCAATGACAAGAGGGCTTCCGACAGTTGTTATCGACCACCATCCTATGGGCGACAATCCCATTAGAGGTTTGTCTCTCAGGGATACAACGGCTAGCTCGACAGGTGAATTGATTTATGATTTGATTGAGAGTGCCGAGGGACCTTGGTCCAAAACCTCTGACCTCGGAGTTTATGTAGCAGTCGTTAGCGATACAGGCTCTTTTAGGTTTGGAAATACTAACCCCCACAGCCTTCGAATTGCTGCAGAACTTGTCCACAGAGGTGTTAATCCAGGGAGAATCTATCGCAGACTCTTTGGGAGTTATCATCAAACCCGGCTTCAACTGTTACAAAGTAGCCTTGCTACCTTAGGTCTCGATGAGGCTCACAAGATCGCTTGGATGGCTGTTTCAGAAAGATCCTATGATGCACTGGGAGCAACCCCTGAAGATCTTGAAGGTTTTGTAGATTATCCTCGGTTTATAGCTGGAATCGAAGTTGGGATTTTATTTCGCAAAGTTTCCAGAAACGCAGTTAAGGTGTCTTTGCGATCAAATGGTCTCGTGAATGTGAATACCGTAGCCAGGAAGTTTGGGGGAGGAGGTCACAATCAAGCATCGGGCGCTCTGATAAAAGGATCAATAGAAACAGTACAGCAGTCTGTTATCGAAGCAGTCCGTGAAGCTGTGGAATTTTCAGGGATTTTGAAGTAAGATAAGTCACTATGAGAACTCACAAGAAGACTTTGTCCGAAAGAGATTCCGGACCAGGTGTGCCAGAAGCTATTCCTCAGATTTTACAAAAGATGTCTAGCCAGTTGGAGATAGAGGAGATAGAAACTCTTTGGATTTTTCCTCCTTTAATAAATAAGAGGAAGGAATCGGGATTGGTGGCAGCTAGTTGCTATACAGGTAGAACTTCTCGGATACTGTATACGGCAAGATACTCAGCCTACCGAGAGGGGATCAATGTTTCACTAGATGTTCAGATCTCTGAAGAAGGAGAGGCTCCTGTAGACAGTTTAACCCGAGTAATGGCTGGGGTTGTGAAAAGGAGTGAGATTGACCTTGGCAGTCCCAAAATGTATATGATAGAAGGTGTAAGTGAAAAATTCCACACATTGTTAGCAGAGTTGGAGGCACAACTCATGGAAGTAGTTGAACTGTGACGAGAGGTCCAGATCCTGCATTGTTCGTTAGGCTCTTCGGGCGCTATCTGCGTGAAAATGGGCTACCAGTGACCCCCCAGAGAGAGGCAGTAGCCAGGACTGTCTTTGGGTCAGATGACCACCTCTCGGTAGAAGAAATTGTGGACCTTGTTCGTAAAGGAGGGACTGGAGCTGGGAAGGCCACTGTTTATCGAACACTGGAATTACTTGTCAAAAGCGAACTGGTAGCTGAGCACGATTTTGGAGAAGGCTTTAAGCGTTACGAACATCGTTTGTCCTCTGAGCCTAATCACGATCACCTGATTTGTCTCAATTGTTCCCGAGTTGTAGAGTTTAAGAGTCCAGAGTTGGACAGTGTGGAAAAATCTTTAGCCAAAACTCACGGATTTTATATTACCAAGCATAGGCTAGAGATGTATGGGCTCTGCTTAGAGTGTGTAAAATCGGGAACTGAAATAGGTCAAGATGGGATCACCTGCCCTATCGACACCGTCTAGTAATGCCTAACAGACGTTCGAAGGGAGTCTCTGGAAGAGGCTTCCCGAATAATGCGAATGTTGAACAATCTGCCAAAGCCGTCTTTAAAAGTGAAGAAATCCCCTGGGAACTTCCGTATACTTTTTTGGGGTTAGATGAGGAGGGGTCGGCTTTAGAAACTGCTCGCTCAGTGATTTTACCAGTTCCGTATGAGGCGACTACGAGCTATGGTGCAGGAGCTGCTTCTGGGCCAAAGGCTATCATAGAATCTTCACGGTATATGGAGTTGTATGACCAAGAATTGAAGTCGAATCCCTCTTCATTAGGAATCCATACATTGCCAGGATTGGAACTGACTCGAGATTCTCCTAAGGCGGCTATGGATGAGCTCCAGGCGGCGTATGCAACGATCCTAGAGGCCATAAATGACCGCTTTTTAGTGATGCTCGGGGGTGAGCATTCAGTCTCTGGCCCAGCGATTCTCAGCCAAGTTAAACAACATGGAAGAGTGAGCGTTCTCCAGCTGGATGCGCATCTTGATCTAAGGACAGAGTTTGATGGATCGCAGTATAGTCACGCCTGTGTGATGTCTCGGGTTCAAGACTCAGTAGATATTGTTTCAGTTGGAATTAGAGGGGCCGCCCAGGATGAAGTATGCGTTGCGGAGACGAACGATAATATCACTGTAGTTTGGGCTGACGAAATGTGGGCAGATGACGGTTGGATAAATCGAGTAATGGATTCTCTGGGTGATCCAGTCTATATAACCTTTGACGTCGATTATTTTGACCCTTCTTTGATGCCTTCTACTGGAACTCCAGAACCAGGTGGGGGAGACTGGTATCGTACTCTCAAACTATTACGATCTGTTTTTAGGGAAAAAAATGTGGTGGGTTGTGATGTTGTGGAGCTAGCTCCTGCTCCAGGGGCACATGCAGCAGATTTCTTAGCAGCGAAGTTGGTTTATAAACTCATAGGATACCACTTGGAATCCACTGGGAGTTTGGTTTCATAGAGACGGAGTTCAGGAGTGGGTCTATGGAACATGACTTCGCGAAAGAGGTGCTTGAAAGAACTTCTGGAGCTCGAGAAATCCCTGGTAATGTGATAGAATTACAAACCCATGGTCCGACTGCATTCGATGCTTGGATGGAGGCTATTAAAAATGCAGAAACCTATATCCATTTCGAGAATTATATTCTCCGAGACGATTCGTTAGGGGTCAAATTCAGGGACCTCTTAATCTCAAAAGCTCTTGAAGGCATTCAGGTTCGGGTTCTCTATGATTGGGTAGGTTGCTGGGCTACTCCAGCCGCTTTCTGGAAACCTTTTCGTGCAGGGGGAGTGAAGGTTAGAGGCTTTAATAGACCTTCTTTAAAAGACCCGTACTCTATGTTTCAGAGAGATCACCGTAAGCTTGTTGTAATAGATGGAAAGATAGTATTTAGTGGGGGGTTTTGTGTTGGCCAAGAATGGGCTGGAATGGACGGCGAACCTCCTTGGAGAGATACGGGAATCATGATCAGGGGGCCAGCTGCTACAATTGCCAACCGTGCTTTTGGGCGAACCTGGAGTATAGCGGGAGGTATTTTTCCTGAGCCTATGGCAGAAGAGCACATGGTTGCAGAAGGTGAGACTTCGGTTTGGCTTATCGAAGGCGAGCCAGGGAAAAGCAGGGTTCTTAGGACTCTGACTTTGGTCGCTGCAGTGGCTAGAGAAAGACTGTGGATTACTGATCCCTATTTCGTGGCACCTGGAGCGATAGCTGAAGCTTTAGTATCAGCAGCTTCTGCCGGGGTGGACGTCAGGGTATTAGTTCCAGCGAATAATAACTGGCCATTGGTGGGGAGCTTTTCGCGGGCTGGATATCGTCACTTGTTAGAGAATGGAGTCCGCTTGTTCGAATGGCAAGGAAACATGATTCATGCCAAGAGTTCAGTAGCAGATGGTTTATGGTGCAGGATTGGGTCAAGTAATTTGAACACCTGGAGCCTCCTCGGGAATTGGGAAATTGATGTTGGTGTTCTAGATAAGTCACTTGCCCAACAGTTAGAGAAAAGTTTTCTGATTGATTTGAGATCTTCGTCAGAAGTACTGTTGCCTAGGGCCTTGAGTGCGGAAGATGGTGCGGTTGTGAGGTCATTGGGCCAAGAAGTGAAGAGTTCCAATGAGCCGGGTTTTACACAGTCAGACCAGAAAGAATCGACCCTCAAAATGAACAGGCAAATATTGAATAGGAGATTTAGATTAAACCATTTGATGGGAGCTGGAGTCTCTCTGGGCGAAGCACTGGCTGGCCAGCGTATTCTTGGCCAAGAAGATCGTACGGTCTTAGGAGTTGTTTCGTTTGTTGCTATTGTTTTGGCGGGCTTATTTAGTTTTTTTCCCAAGGTGTCCAGCTGGATGATAGCTGGTGTTTTTTGCTGGGTCGGGGTCGTCACTGGTGTCCGAGCGATTAGGGACAAGTTTTATTCCACTGGCGATGCTGAGGTGGTCAACCTTAATTCTTCGAACGGTCGGAGTGATGAATGAATGAATCAGTCGGTTTCTTAGTGGCTTTTTCTGCAGGTGTGTTGTCCTTTCTGTCGCCCTGCGTCCTTCCACTAGTGCCTAGTTATCTTTCTTTTGTAACTGGAGTCTCGTTAGAAGACATGCAGGATGGAGTAGATAGGAAAGCAACACTGATTCATTCGCTCCTTTTTGTTTCTGGTTTTAGTATCATTTTCATTGTACTTGGTGCTTCAGCTTCTTTTTTGGGGGTTTTCCTAAGACACTACGAGATATGGATAGCTCGTGTCGGTGGATTAGCCATCATGGTTTTGGGTCTCCACTTGACGGGTATATTGAGGATTACAGCCTTACTGAAGGAACGTAGGCTTCACATGGCTGATAAACCAAGTGGTTATTTGGGAAGCCTGGGTGTAGGCGCGGCTTTCGGAGCAGGTTGGACCCCGTGTATAGGCCCAGTCTTAGGTGCCATATTGACCCTGGCTGGTACGCAGGAGTCGGTATGGTCGGGCGTGTCATTATTGACTGTTTACTCGATGGGTCTTGCGATTCCCTTCCTTTTGTCTGCATGGGCTCTCGATTCATTCTTGGATACTTTTTCAAGGTTTAGAAGATTTTTGCCTGTTGTAGAAAAGGCTTCTGGAATCTTACTTATTATCCTCGGGCTGCTGTTGCTAACCGGTTCCTTTACAATCCTTAGCACTTATTTAATTCGTTTTACACCTGAATGGATCTTAATGAGGATCTAGGTTCTATAGG
>TARA_B110000116_G_scaffold255754_1_pt1 | contig 11592 bp, 5 predicted proteins | sample TARA_B110000116 | Tara Oceans TARA_B110000116 (sample SAMEA4397355) | marine metagenome | biome: Polar Biome; feature: [ZZZ] marine water layer (ENVO:01000295); material: water (ENVO:00002006), including particulate matter (ENVO:01000060) such as... | depth 199 m
GCTCCTTTGCCTTGGCTTCGGCCTCAGGGAAATCCGCTCCTTTGCTTAGGCAAATACTGAAGAGAACAACAGTGAAACAATGCACTGCAAAATATTTTAGGGATTTTAGATGGGTCATTTAGTTCTATTGAAAGTTATCTTTAAATTGGAAGGTTCTAAGTTGTCTAATCTTTAATTGTTAGGATCGAGACTGGGATGAATATTTGTACCTGGAAGGGGGTGAGTAACAAATGAAAGGTATTGGCATCTCTACTTTATTATCCATACTGTCATCATGATGAAAGTCTTTTATTCTTACTTAGGTACTATTTTTTTGTTAGTGTCCTGCTCTGTAATAATGGTTTCAACTACCCATGCTGAGTTGGTAGGTTACTGGAAATTTGACGGGGACTTTACTGATTCATCGGGGAACGGCAATGATGGAGAACTCTTTGGTGGATCGAGCTATTCTGACTCTGTACCCGATACTTTAGGGAATGGCCAATCAGTGACCTTTGATGGGACAGTGGGGACGTACGGAAGCATTAATCATGGTGAAGGAGGAATCGCAATTACGACCGTTCCTTCCTACACAGTGTCAATGTGGGTTCAGGCCGATGGAACGATAGATAATGCTGATGACCGGATCTTCTCCGAGGCGATATCGACTGATAATAATCCTCTCTTTAATATGGGAACCAAAGATAATGGAGCTGACGGTACTGTTGATCTTTATGTGAGGAACGGAGCCCAGACGGGTCACCAGTACTCAAATGGGGAAGCGTTCGATGGGACTTGGCACCATGTGGCGTGGGTCGATAATGATGGGATTCTTGATCTTTACATTGATGGCGTCTTCGATAAGCAGTTCGATCACAGCGCGATCGGCGCATTCACTCCGGACACGACTACCATTGGTGGAATTCTTCGTGCCTCTGACTGCTGTAACTTTACTGGAAATATTGATGATCTGGCCATTTGGGATGAGGCATTATCTGAGGATGATATCGCTGCTCTTGCCAGTGGGGCCATGTCTCCTGGAGGCCCTTCAGAAGATGATGATGAGGACGGGTTACCTGATGCTTGGGAGGAGAAGCTCGTTGATAACCTTGAAGATCTTAATGGTTTAGGTGCCGGACCCGGACCAGGTGCAGGGACAGGTGACTTTGATGGGGATGGATTAACTGATCTGGATGAGTATGAAGAAACGAAGACCGATCCGACTAAGGCGGACACGGACGGTGATGAACTTGAAGACGGGGTCGAGACTGATACAGGGACATATGTGAGTGCCACGAACACGGGCACTGACCCAAGGAACGCAGACACGGATGGTGATGGTCTCACCGATGGAGTCGAAACGAACACCGGGATATTAGTTGATAACGATGATACCGGGACTGATCCTAACAATGCAGACACGGACGGTGACGGTTACGCTGACGGTGGTGAAATCGTTGGAGGAACAGATCCTAATGATGAAAATAGCAAAGGAGCACTCCCTCCTCCATTTCTCTACGTGGACTTCGAAGCAACTGCGGAAGACATGAGTGGAAATGATAATAATGGTGAAGTCGATGGGTTAGTGAGCTTTGATGTTGAAGGCGCACCCTCAGGTTCCACCCCAACGACTGGTGGTAACTTCACGGGCGGTCATATCGATTTCTTTGATATCGATATGAATTCGATGATTCGTGACTTTGAGGATGGCAGCTACACCTTTGCCTGTTGGTTAAAACCAATCGGCTCGGCCGGAGGCCAAGGATTTATCTGGGGCCAGACTCAACAGGGAATACATAATGGTATCCGCAACGGGGGCGTATTGCATAGCGCTCATTGGGGAGCCGACTGGAACGCGATCACCCCCTTGGAAGCTGAAAAATGGGTTCACGCGGTATGGACCTATGACGGTGCCAATGACACGGCTGCAATTTATCTAAACGGCGAGCTTGATGGAGGCCCACAGGCTCAGCAAGCCCCTAACGGGGGAGGTTCCTTCTTGCTCGGTGCACGGAATAATGGAAGTGAGCAATATGATGGATATTTGGATGATGTGGCAATCTGGAGAGAAGTGCTTCCGGAGGGAACGATTCAGGCACTGGCGGACGGAGCGAGCCCCATAGGTGCGACGCAGGAAGATGCGGACGGAGACGGTTTGCCAGATTCGTGGGAGGAGAAGTATGGAGTCGATGATCCCGAAGGAGACGATGACAATGACGGACTAACTAATGCCGATGAGTTTGAAGCAAGAACAAAGCCAAACAAGGCTGATAGTGATGAGGACGGATTAAATGACAAACATGAACTGACTGTTACCAATACGAATCCATTAAATTCGGACTCCGACAGAGATGAAATCCTCGACGGTGCTGAAGTGATTGGTGGAACTGATCCTAACAAGGCAGACACGGACGGGGATGGTTTTAATGACAACACAGAAATTAGTCAGGGAACTGACCCTACAAATAAAAATGATTTTCCCCAGTTAGGGCAGACGATATTATTTATTGGTGGCCAAGCCGAGGCGAATCAAGGAGCTGACGGGACCGTGATGAGCTTCCTTGAAGAAAGATATGGCTCTCAAAATATTACTTACAAACAGGCCAATCAGACTATTGCAGGAGAAGAAGCAGACTATGCCCTACTTATCATTTCCTCCACTCCTGGATCAGGTGACATGCGGAATAAATTCCATAATTCCACAACTCCGATCGTTAACTGGGAAGAAGCTATTGCAGATAATGGTGGAGGAGAATTCCAAGTCACTGCGGGTAGGACCAAAGACAATGAAGGCGAGGATCATGTAATCACGATAGTCGAGGACCATCCAATAGTCGCCGGTTTCAATGTCGGTGATGATGTGACCATATCGACTGGTCAGACCGAAGTCTGGTGGTCAACAGACCAACAGGCACCAGGTTCATTATCACTCGCTGCAGAGAAAGAGGATCCGAGTAGGTTATTTCTCACTATTGTGGATGAAGGCGAAGAACTTAATGATGGAAGTACGGCACCAGCTAAGCGGATCATGCTTGGTATCACTGATAGTACTTTCAATAACTTCACTGAAGACGGAAAGACCCTCATTGGCCAGTCCATTGATTGGGCACTGGGCATAGCAGGTGGAATCGCTCCTCTCGAATTCACTGAAATAATATATGACGCCGAAGAGGACACGTTCCGCTTCAAATGGAACTCTAGAGGCGGAAAAACCTATTCTCTATATTACTCCGAGGACATGACAGAGTTCGATGCTGACCTTGATGATTCAATCGAATCTGGAGGAGATTTTACAGTTTATCCGGCCGAAGGTGAACCGGGACTGGAAAATCCTTTGGGAGGAGTGGATAAAATATTCTTCAAGGTAATGGAAAACGAGGACTAAAAAAATCTGAAGAAAAGAAACCATAAACCACTACAACTCTAAGTGGCTTAATCCACTCAAATTGAATGCACTTTCCCCGTCTCATTCTGCTGGGAATCTTTTTGATTCCCAGCAGTTTCACCATCAGTGCTGAAAAAACAAAAATAGAAAAGTATCAAGAAAGCGCGTCCAGAAAAGAAGGGAATCTGGAACTTGGACGTAAGATCTTTCAAGGTGATAGGGCCTTATGTTCTCAGTGTCATACTGTCGACGGTAGCTCGAAGAGTGTAGGCCCTGACCTGTTTGCAGCGGGTGATAAATTCTCGCGTACTGACCTTATTAAGTCCGTCATTGAACCTTCTGCCTCAATTATGACAGGTTATGATACTACTGTCATTGAAACGAAAGATCAGAAAACGTTCACTGGAATCCTGAAATCAACGACCAAAAAGGAAATTACCCTTTCCAACCTTGGGAACAAAATTACTACTATCCTCAAATCCAACATTAAGAAACAGTACACAAATCCTGTTTCTTTAATGCCTGTCGGGCTACACGCTAAACTTGAATTACAGGAATTTACAGACCTGATCGCTTATTTAGAAAGCCTAAAGCAACCCCAGTCAGAGGGGCTAAATAAAAACGGCACACCTGAAAAGATAAAAGCACTTTCCAAACAAATTAAACTTCTGCCTTACTTTGGAAAAAATATTAATCTTGAGAAACCTGTCTGGTTCGGTCAGCACCCCACAATTGACGATGCATTTGTCATCGTTGAAAAGAGCAGAGCCTCTGTTTCCCTATTAAAAAAGAATAAAGACGGTATCGAAAAGAAAATTCCATTCGTTGCCATACCGAATGAAGTCTATGTGACAAATGATGAAGGGCTCCTTGGCTTTGCTTTTCACCCTAAATTTTCTGAAAACCAAAAATATTATTTAATGTATGAGACAAAGGCAGAAAACTATAGAGGCATGGCCATCGGTGAAAGGATTGCCTCTGAAGATTTTCTAAGAGACTCAGGAAATCCTACCAGAAAAATCCTCGAGTTTGAAGTTGCCACTCAGTTTCACCATGGAGGTGGTATAGAGTTTGGCCCGGACGGTTATTTATATATTGGAATGGGTGATGGAGGTCCACAAGAAGATCCGCTAGGCCATGCTCAGGATCTGGAATCATTTTCAGGAAAGATACTGCGAATCGATGTGAACAACAAAGGAGTTGGAAAATCCTATTCAATTCCGAAAGAGAATCCCTTTAATAATCACCCCAATAAAAAAGTCCTTCGTGAGATATATGCATACGGACTGCGTCAGCCATGGAGGTTCAGTTTTGACTCAACTAATGGAGATTTGTGGGTAGGTGATGTTGGACAGAATCGTTTCGAGGAAGTCACGATTGTTCGTTCAGGAGAAAATCACGGGTGGAACGTTTATGAGGGTTTTGAACTGTTTTCAACTCAATACAGAAAAGAGAATAGTAATTTCATTGCCCCAATAATCTCTTTCCGTCGATCGCATGGCGTTTCCATCACTGGGGGATATGTGATCCGATCCAAGACCAATGAAAAGAGTTCCTTTGAAGGGGTTTATATCTGTGCAGATTATCAATCAAAAAAGATATGGGGATTAACTCAAAATAACCGGAAACTAGAAACTATAAGAGAAATCGGCCAATGCCCGGACCGGATCGTTGCCTTTGGTAGAGACCGTAATGGCAACCTCTACGCAATAGGATACGACAAAGGAACCATCTACAAATTAGATTTCAGCGAGGCAACTTTTAAATAAAAAGAACCTCATCTTTTGACCTGCCATGACCCGTCATGGGCTATGGAAACTCGCAAATTACCTATCTTTGCTGAAACATTCCCTTCATTATCAACGAGAGTCTTAATCTGACTGGCCAATTTATTTTTGTCTTCACCCTCATCGTAAGGGCGGAAAACACTAAGCCAAACCAAGGGTTCACCTGATCTGAGAGTTGCCTTGGAAAAAGTATTCATCACATTGGCACCTCCAATGTCTTGAGATGTTCGAGTCTTGACCTGTCCAATTTCTTGCCCCTTCTGGGGATGAAGATACAAAATGACTCTCTTTTTCTTTTTCTGCCACCACGCGTGGTCCCGCGCAGGAGCATCAAACCAATGAGTTCCATCCTTTGATTTCTGATCCGTCACAGCAATGGACCAGCAGGGCGATGCAACGTATCCATCCACGTCAGAGCAAGGCACATAATGATCACGAACGATCAAATACCCCTCCGCAGTCAAAACAGTCTGCCGTGACCATTTGCTGTTGGCTCCATAATAATTGCGCATAGTGAATTTACCGAAAGAGTCCTCACCCTCATTCTCGGCTCGAAGATCTTCGCGTACGAGAATAGCTCCTCGGTGCCATAAGGGAGTAAAATAGCGAGGATTCGTTCTCACGTTGGGGGTGATGCCTCCTTCGGATTTACCTTTGAAATCATATGACATTCTGGTGAATTCGTTCTGCCCGTCAAAATTTTCGTTAAGGTCATTGAAAACAAAAGCGATACCATTACCCTCCCCAACATTTCCCACTTCAATACATTTTCCAGGCCTTCTCCCATCTTTCACTATCTTGCAGGCGATATCCCGCATCTTTCCAGTGAGTTGAACGCGGTCCTCACCCTGAACTAACTCAATGACTAGATCATCAGAAATAGAATTGAAGGACTCTATAATTTTTTCACCCTTCGGCCCCGCAATTCTCAAATTTTGAATTTTGGTACCTGATGGGAACGGACCAATACGCAAAGAATTAAGATTATAGTCGTTATTCAATTGCCAGTAGCCATCCATGTTTCCATGAGAGTATCCGAGTCCGGGCTGATCGGTCCGACGAAACAATCCTACTTTTTTATCGAACTTCCAATTCTTGGAATCAGGTCCTTCTCTCGAATTTAGGGTCAGTTTTATGGACATGGAAGCCATCTTCCAGGCCTCTCCAGTCGGTTCATCCATACCTAATCCCTCTTTTATAGGGAACTTCATATCAGGCGGTAATACCGACAGCATATCATAAGCAGTTTCACCGATACCCGCCCGACCACTCGTGTACTTACCTGACGTATGAAGAAACTTTGCACCGTCCACACAATATTCATAAAGCTTACCGTCAGAATCATCGCAGTAGTGCATGTAATTATTATTCCTGTCATAGATAAAAAAGGATACGAAAGGTTTGCCGCTCTCCCTGCTAGGGCACAAATACAGACGTTCAGGGATCTTATGTTTTAGAGGGCTGTAATAACTTATCCCTGCCCCTCCTTGAGGGACCTTCGGTTCGATTCCTCTCTCAATGAACCAAAAGTATCTTTTCTTATATGCCTCGAGGTACTCTTTAGGAACCTGATGACCTTGCGGAGGACGACCACCAAGGCAAACCTGCTCTGATGCCCAGAGAAACTCGGGATCTTTGAATTCTTTTGCCATACGATACCAGACGTGCCCATCATTGACCTGCTCGGCACCTCCATAATATTCAGCATTCCAAGGATCCGCATAAATATGTGCACGTTGTCCCTGAATAATATTCGCACTAGAATTCGGGTTACCCCTTACCCCACCACCATGCATATAATAGAGATACCTTCGAAGGTGAGAATATAGAAAATTTCTATCGGTCTGGAATTTGTTCATACCATAGGCCATGTCAATGAGGCCTTGAAGGTAAAGCGACCCATAAGGATAATAGTTGGTCTCAGTCATGTCTCCGTACTCGATTAATTCTCTCCACAAAGCATCAAGCCACGGCCTATGGCGTACAGAGTTTGGATGCTGAGGAAACATTCTAACTGCGAGAGCGGGCCCACCATTGATCCCATAAGGCCGATTGTTGACCCCCCTTTCCAATGCGGTATAATCCTTAAAATCAACTCGGAGACTGTGAAGGACCAGCGCTCTGAAATTCCGCTTCTCATCTTTAGTAAGCATATTTTGCTTTATCAGTTCCTCGTAGATCCTCATCCTTCCACCACTTCCCCATGATCTATGATTATAAAATAAAGTAAAATTTATCTTCTCTCCCTTATCCTTTGCTGCCTGATAACGATCAAGAATACTCACCAGATAAGCACGAAGGATCTTTAATTCATTAGGGTCTTTCCTCCCACTATCTATGTATCTTTCAAGGAGACGATCCCATTGCCAACCTCCCCGATGCATCTGAGGTCTACTCTCCCGGACCGCGACAACCTGCTCTGTCATCTCTTGCTCGGAGTACTGAGTATATGAGGGCCGTGGATGATTCTCTTCAGGACCAAGTGATTGCGCCTCTAACAAAGAATCTATCCAAAAACAGAAAATGAATAGAGGACATACCTTAACAATCACTTTTATCATTGAGCATATTTTATAGTGAGATGTTCACAGTCTGGCCAGTTAAGAATTAACACAGCTCAAAAATTAATAATATGCACTTGTGATAGTCATTGCTATTTTCGAGCATTAAGAGATAAAATTCTAATTATAATACAATGTCTAACATCTTAACTGTTCTTCTTTTAAGCCTGCTATCATTGACGCTATCTAGTGCAAAAAATGAAGCCGGAATCATCGATCTTTTTAATGGGAAGGACCTAAATGGCTGGGAAGGTATCGGTGGCGACGCATCAAAGAACTGGGAAGTGAAAGACCGGACACTTTCGTGCACGGGTGGTAAAGGGGCTCAATGGATTGCGACTAAAAAAGAGTTCTCTGACTTTGATCTTAGTATGGATTTTAATCTTCCAGAGAACGGTAATAGCGGAATTTTTATCAGAACTCCAAAAGCAGGGACTCCGTACGTTGATGGAATCGAAATTCAATTGCTAGATGATGCGGGTGAAAAATGGAAAAATCTTAAACCAAATCAATTCACAGGTGCAATATATGCGGCACTCGCACCGAGTCACCGCGTTACCAAGTCAGCTGGTGAGTGGCAAAACATTCGAATAACCTGTGTCGGTCCAAAGTGCATGGTCTGGGTTAATGGTCAACAGATCATAAACACTAAACTAGATGATCTGGCCAAAGTTCATGGGAAAAGAATGCCTGGCCTTCACCGGACAACCGGAAGGATTGGAATGCAAAATCATGGAGACAGGGTCTACTTTAGAAATATCAAGCTGACCATAATAGAAAAGGTCAAAACAAAGCCTCTCCTATTCGCTTTTCATAATGGAGTTCACTTTAATACGGCACAAGAAAAGGCCAAGACACTAAAAGAATTAGGTTACGATGGTATAGGATCCGCATATTTAAAAACTAAAGAGTCCATCAAAGAAAGGTTATCGACTTACAAAGAGAGCGGCCTGAAAATTTTTAGTTTTTATGTTGGTGGAAAGTTAAAAAAGAACGGTCACAACTATGACCCTGCAATCTCAGAAATGATACGGGAATTGAAGGGAACCGACACAGTCATTGAGCTATATGTTCAAGGAGATAAAAACAACAACACGGACGAAGAGGCTGTAAATTTTGTTAGAGAAATTGCAGGTCAAGCAAAGGAATCTGGTCTTAAGGTAGTACTTTACCCTCACGCCGGTTTCTACATAGACCGGATCGGCGATGCCGTCAGGATTGCCAAAAAAGCAAATCAGGAAAATGTCGGCGTCATGTTCAATCTTTGTCATTTCCTGCAAGTCGAACCAAAGAGCAACATGGAAGAAGCCATTGAAAATGCCGCACCATTTTTATGGCAGGTAAGTATCAGTGGCGCCGAAGAGGGTAGCCGTTCATGGCAGAAACTAATACAGACACTTGATCGAGGTAACTTTGATCAGTCCAAACTAATGAATCTTTTAAAAGGTGTTGGATTTAATGGCCCGGTAGGTCTGCAATGCTATGCTATCAAGGGGGGTTCCAGAGAAAACCTGAAACGATCCATAAATGCATGGAATAAAATCTGGATACCCTAATAGGATCCGTTATTTAGAAAACCAAAATCAGTGGAATGAAAATAGTATTCAGCTATCCAAATATGAATCCATTTGGGGTGCTTTTTTTATTTATTTTTTCATCTATGCTTTGGGCTCAGGGCAAGGAGTTTACTGCGATCAATAAACTCAAGGAAAGTGGTGGGATTATTTCCTCTGCGAATAGTGGAGGCTGGAGAATTGAGTTTCATCTGAGGGGAAGAGATCTTCAGGACGAAGGACTCGAACCGGCTCAGGACTTAAAAGATGTCAGACTATTAAATCTTAGAGATACAAAAATCACAAGTGCCGGAATCAAGCACATAGAAGGAATGAAAAACTTGAGACAGTTGCATCTTGAAAGGACCCAAATAGATGATGCCTGTATCGATTACCTGATAGGCCTTCAACAACTCGAATACCTAAACCTTTACTCAACAAAGATCACTGATCAGGGCCTCGAAAAGCTAAAAGAACTAAAGAACCTCAAACAGTTATTTGTCTGGCAAACCGACGTGACTGACGAAGGCGTTCAGAAACTGGAACAAGAATTACCCAGATTAAAAATCATCCGAGGAGTTGATCTTAATAATATAGTTCCTGTAAAAAAACCACCACCTAGGCCCACTGAAGACCTGAACTGGATTGCATCAACTGGAGAAATACCTCCAAGGTCTATATCAGGTGATAATACAACCATCGTATTTCATAACCAAATGAAGCAAAAGGTGAAGATCTATTGGGTGGAATATAACGGTAGACTTAAGCTTTATGGAGAAATAGTCGCTGGAGGAACCAGAGAACAAAACACTTTTTCAAAAGCTAGTTGGCTTGTCACTGATATGGAAGACACCTATCTCGGTTACTTCAGAACATCTACAAAAGTAGGCAAAGCATTAATTCCTAAAATATGAACTGGACTAGTATCTTATTTTCATTCATCTAAATATATCAAACCATATAAAAATCAGTAATCACTTCAATGAAAATCCCATCGCTTCTTACTCTTGTCAGTATCATCTTAATCTCCTTTGCGCATCTTGGATTAGCTGATATCAAAATTCCAAACGTAATCGGTAGTGGAATGGTCCTGCAACGTGATATGGCAGTTCCTGTTTGGGGTTGGGCCGAGGCAGGCGAAGAGGTCACCGTTTCATTTGCGGGGCAAACTAAAAAAGCGAAAGCAGGCAATGATGGAAAGTGGATAGTTAAACTTGATTCACTCAAGGCCAATGCGAATGGAGCGACTCTAACAATATCAGGAAAAAATAAAATTAATCTTGATAATATCTTGGTCGGAGAGGTCTGGATATGCTCTGGTCAATCGAACATGGAATGGTCAATCAAGCAATCCATGAACCCTAAAGAGGAAGCCGCCTCCGCAAATAAACCTTTGATCAGACTCTTCAACGTTCCTGGACACACAGTGAGCCCATTACCAAAAGATGAAGGTGCCGGACAGTGGCAGGTATGCGATCCAAATTCAGTCAATAATTTCAGTGCAGTTGGTTATTTTTTCGGACGTCGTTTACATGAGGATTTGAAGGTCCCTGTCGGTCTGATAGGCTCAAACTGGGGTGGCACTAGAATTGAACCGTGGACAACTCTTGCAGGCTTTGAGTCAGTTCCCGAATTATCTAAAATCGCTGATCAAGTTAAAAATTATAAGCAGGACACGCGTGTAGGAGGAGGGCAGCCTTCTGCGATTTACAATTCAATGGTCCATCCTCTTACCCCTTTCGCGATGCGTGGAGGAATCTGGTATCAGGGCGAATCCAATGGGAACGAAGGAATCACCTACTATCAAAAGAAACACGCTCTCGTGAATGGATGGAGAAAAGCTTTCCAGAATAAGGACCTAGCATTTTATTGGGTTCAATTGGCAAACTTTCAGAAAGAAAGTGACAAGCCCGAAGGGGGTGACGGATGGGCAAAGCTCCGCGAAGCCCAAACTCAGGCACTGGACATACCAGGAACAGGAATGGCAGTCATTACGGATATCGGTGCAGCCAATGATATTCACCCAAGAAACAAACAGGATGTTGGTTGGCGCCTCGCTCAGTGGGCACTTCACCAAACTTATGGGCAAAAGGATTTGGTGCCATCAGGACCTTTATACAAAAGTCATAAAGTAGAAGGAACGACAATACGTCTATCATTCGATCACGTCGGATCAGAACTCATAGTTGGCAAGAAAAACGGTCTAGAACCTACCGCTGAAATAAAAGATGGAAAACTGGCACACTTTTCTATTTCTGGGAAGGACAATAAATGGGTCTGGGCAGATGCCAGAATTGACGGGCAAACTGTCGTTGTCGAATCCAAAG
>TARA_B110000116_G_scaffold271068_1_pt1 | contig 11552 bp, 9 predicted proteins | sample TARA_B110000116 | Tara Oceans TARA_B110000116 (sample SAMEA4397355) | marine metagenome | biome: Polar Biome; feature: [ZZZ] marine water layer (ENVO:01000295); material: water (ENVO:00002006), including particulate matter (ENVO:01000060) such as... | depth 199 m
AAGCCAATTGGTGGACATATTGTTGGTCACGCTAGCACATTCCGTCTTTATCTCCGCAAATCAAAAGGTGGCCGAAGAATTGGACGATTAGTCGACTCACCGAACTTGCCAGAAGGCGAAGCCGTCTTCATGGTGACAGGCGAAGGAATCAGAGATTGATTCAAGAAACTGAAAGAGGGCCATTTGGCAATTTGTAGTCATCCCGACTCCATTTTGCACATTTCCAGGTGTCTAATGCTTGCTCTTTAGCAGCTTTCATCTCATCAGTTGAAGGATGCTCTGGATTGACTTTCAAAACATAGCATGGTAGGCAAAATCGCTCGCCATTTAAATCAAGGAAATGTCCATTCGCATTTGCAGAGCCACAAGTTACACACAAGAGGTAACCATGAAAGCGGCTCATACAACTATTGGGGCTAGGTCATCGCTCTATGAACCCAACGGATTAATCATCTAAATTACTAGATTATCAATCAATATCGGTTAGAGAAAGTTGCGTCATCAACATTTGTTCAATGGTAAAGCCTGAATTTTTTGAATTCGATTCTATTTGCAGCCGATCTAATGCTTCATCAGAAGGTGCTGGGCGTTCAGGATTATATTCCGCCTCCAGCCAACTCATCATTTCATAAGCATCTGAATCATGAGAGCCATTATCGTGATTGAGAAGAATTTCTTCATCCTTATCAGGCCATTCCGGTAATCGAATTAACCAGGCTTTTTCATCTCCTTCTTGAATCCCCGCGCGATTGAAGGCCACACTCATTTGATGAGTCCCGGCAAGTAAACGAATAAATTCACCATCTAAGGATACACTAACCATTTTTTTGGCTAATACTCTCTCTCTGAGAGCTAGCCATACACTCCACAAGTGTCTTTCAGATACTGGTGCAGGATGTCCTACTAACAGCCAGCGTTCATCTTTCCGCTTCTGTAACAACATCGCGGCAATGAGTCTAGGATCAGAAACGGGTTCTGCAAATTTGATTGACCATGCGCTGAACCAAGGTGGGCTCGCCTGTTCCATCAAGCCATCGCTGTTGGCCCTCTATCATATCATCTGCGGCTAGTGGTGCCCCTAACTTTCGTAGCCTGTTCAATGATTCTATCTACTAACTGTAGACTCCATCCGCGCTGGTCTGCCAAGGTCTGTCTGTCTTTTTCAGTCAACTCAAGAATGTCTTCTATTGTCCTTACACCCATTTTAGCAAATCTACGTGCTCTGATTCTACCAACCCCATGTATTGCCACTAATTCGAGTAAATCAGGCTTACATCCGTTAGAAATACGTAATCGTAATTCATCTAAAAATCTGATTAATTGTTTCCTAGGTTGCTCAAGTATTTCACCATCACCTTCATCGTATCTAGTAATTTCACGTCCTGCATAAAGAAGCCAATCGGCTAATTCAATTCGTAAACGTAAGTCGCCAGGTGCAACACCGAAGTTCCTTTCAATATCTCGGCTACTAATTTCATCAATCCATGCTTCCATCGCTGCTGCACACTTGACATGCACGAGTGGGTCTAAATCCAATTTGGATTGCATGAGTAAATCACGGGTTACTAATTCGTGAGACTCTCCTGATAGTAATCGTCGTTGCAATCGTTCTCCTTCGGAAACACGTGGCCAGAGCACCAAGAAATCTGGCACAGTAGATATCAAATGAAGTAGGCTGTAAGGTGAAAGTGTCAACTCATCGTCAAGACCTGCAATTATCTCGCACGCTTTTCTCAATCCAACTTGGAGTACATGACCAGAAAGTGGGTCAAGATATAGCCGAGCAACTCTTTCTCCAAAAGGGGTAGCGCGGTAGGTCATTGCCTCTTGTTCTGGTAATACTGGCTCAAATCTGTTGCTTCTGACAATGTCTGAAGCAGACTGGAAGCCCATCACTGCAGCCCCTTTTCTTTTCGGGCGTGGTTCTTTTTCTGGGCTGTTATCAATAGTTACTCCAGTTGTTGCTGAGGCGGCGCTAGCCCAAGGCGGTAGGGTGTCATCCCAATCCTCTTCTTCCTCAGATTGGTCTAGTTTTTCTGAAACCTCCTCACCTTTTTGTTGCCGATTAGATTCAATTGTTGCAGCCAACTTTTCATCTAGTCCCATTCTTTCTACCATGCCATGGTCACACAGCCAGTCAACAATCCCGTCAATGTTGTCAGCGAGGCTTTCAGATGACACATCCGTGGCTAAAAAAGTATGGCTAAAGAACTCACCAAGGGCTAATCGGTTGTATTGCCCACCGGTTGCTATCGCTGAGAGAACATGCATTCTCATTGGTGATTCTAAGTGTAGTTTTGAAACAATATCTTCTGGCTCGGATTCAAAATAAAGTTCTGACATTACATCAGCATCAAGAATACTCTTACAGCGAATCCATGCTTCACCATAATCGTCAAACTGAGGTCTACCTGCTCGACCCATCATCTGTTGTACTTCTATTGTTGAAAGTAGTTGACTGCCACTTCCATCCCAGCGGCGTAGGTCACGGATTAGGACTCGACGTGCTGGTAGATTAACGCCTGCAGCGAGAGTAGGAGTGGCACTAATACAAACTAAGTCACCACGTTTGAAAGATTGTTCAATCAGTTTTCTTTGTTGTGCTGTCAACCCAGCGTGATGAAAAGCCACTCCTCCGGCTAGGCAATCAGCCAGTATGTCACCGGTTTGGGAACCTTCTGTACCAGACCTTGATTTATTGGAAAGGTTTTGCCAAATTTTTAGGGATTTTTCATCATTATCTTTTGTAGCCCTAGTCTTCATTCTTTTCGCTAAATCTTTGGCTACAGATTGAGCCGATTTTCTTGTTGAAACAAAGCATAATAGTTGGCCATCATCCTTGATAGTGTCACAGAGTACAGCCCAGATTTGGTTTGATTTTGGGCCTTCAAGAAATTTTGGTGGGGGAAGTGGTACATCTGCTGAATCTCCACAGATTTCTTTCCGCACTTCTACTTGTAGATCTGCTAAAGTAGCGTAACGAAGTGGTACTGGTCGCCAATTCGAAACAACTAGTTTTGCCTTCAGCCAATCTGCCACATCCTGAGAATTACCAACAGTGGCCGATAATGCAACAATCTGGGCATCGGGCTTCTCGTGCATGATTCTAGCTAGATTAATTTCCAACGTGGGCCCGCGCCCTACATCATTTACAAGATGGATTTCATCTGCGATTACTATGCTTACTTTGTCAAGAAAATTGTTCCGGTTACGAAGAAGTGAATCAAATTTTTCCGATGTACAAACAATAATGTCAGCCTCCTCAATCTTACGATTTTCAGAACTTCTGTCGCCTATACCAATACCAACTGTTAGGTTAAGGGGCTGGGCAAGTTCTTCCATTTCAGTAACTTTTTCACTTGCCAATGCCTTCAATGGGACGATGTAAATTGCTCTACTTCCTGGCTCAATTTCAATTAATTTTTTGAAAATTGCCAATTGTGCTACTAGTGTTTTCCCACTAGCAGTTGGGGCTGCTAACAGCAAATTTTCACCGGCCAGTACTATTGGTAAAGATTCAATTTGAGGGGGATGGAAAGAGGTAATTCCCCAGACGTCTGAGAGAAACTCAACCATTTTTTTAGGCAAGCCGAATTGAGAGGGGGAACCGCTCGTATCCTTCGCCATGCAAGCAAGTCTAGGAACCAAGGTTCAATAGGATAGCGATGGAAATTCACATTTCTCACTAAGTAATTAGCCAATCAATGAAAAAATATACGTAGTATAAACTTCCGAATCCACTCATTATTTCACAAGTAAGTCGGTTGTTGACAATGGGTAATTCCCTTCCTTCAGCCTAAATATTGGTTGATTAAGTGGATACTTTGAAGGGGTATTGAGCACCGTGTCAAAATGATGACAGAGGATGAGCCAACACTAGATGACCTCGCTGAAGAGGGAGATGTCAACGACTGGCTAGAGATGTTTTGGGGCTCTCTGTTAATCGTCATTGGACTCAATCAACTGATGCATCCAGGATCACTTTTCGCACCAGCAACAATGCAGTGGCTTGGTTCTGGAGTAATCGCACTTGGGCTAGCATGGGTTGGGCATGGTTTGAAAGATATGGCAGTGAAGGAGATACGCTCCTCACTTGTGGCCTCATCTCCGATGTCAAAGAGAGTAGTTGATTATGGTTTAATTAGGGATGTTCTTTTGCATCCTGATCAATATGGGAAGTTTCTACTTGAGGCCTATCACAGAGCCTACGAGGATGGTGTTCTCACACAGGATGAACACGACGAACTGACTCTACTTTCTGCTGCTCTAGAGATTCCACCTAGACAAGCTGCAAGGATTGCTACACGAGCAGCAATTAACACAGCAGTTGATGACGGCAAGGTTACAACTGCGGAATTGGCGCTGATTGAGGGCGCTATGGAAGCAGCAAATCTCAGCGATGATGAGCGTGGAAAAATCCGTGTCGCTCTTGATGACGGTATCATTGATGATGAAGAGAAGAAAATGTTGGATGATATCCTAGGTAGTTTTGATTGAATCAAAAGAACAACAGGATTCTTTCTTATAGCGGCTTTGTTGAATGATTTCAAAGGTATTTTTTGGCAAGGTTTTCAGCCGCTTTTCCCCTATAATATTCAATTGCGCCAGCAAATAGCAGTAAACCGATACCACAAGCAAGCCACATATTTTCATTAGATACTAATCCCGTGGCAACTGAAATCCCTTCAATTTGAGGGATGCTATTAGCATCAAAGATGTCGCTTGACCTCCAACTCACCTCCATTCCATCAATTCCACAGTCACAATATGAAATCGTCAATAATTGTGGATAGAGTTCATTTTGAAGTGTTGACCAATCAGAGGAAGAAATAGAGTCAGGGCGAGTTGACCAGATTGGCTCGGTGGCTGAGCCAGCAGGCTGCGTAGATGTCATTCGCCATTCAATATGTACTAATTCTCCAGCGGGCTTCTCATCTACTACGAGTAAAGCCTCTAACATTAGTAAGTCAAGGGTGAGGGAACGGCCTGCCTGCAAAATAAACCTCACCTCATCAGTTGCACCCATTGGGTGATCACTAACCCAACCGAATACATGACTATCAAGTCTGATATTATCCATTTCTTCCGTGTGAATTTGCCACCTGCCATCACCAGTTGGGTGAACTCCTGTAATATGCATCCTGAGTGACAGAATTTCACCTGATTCCAACCCAAAGAATCCTGCTGCAGCATTCGCATTTGATTCGGATTGACCTGCGTCATCAACTGTTGCCATACGGTTTGCTAGCATCTCATCAAGAGTCAATTCTCCTTCAAGAGGTGTCTCTCCAGTCATGCTCACAAGTGGTGAAGTAACGCCTCCAACAATCAACAACAATAGTGCTACAGGTAGAATATAACGCTTTGACCAAGGATTGTTGCTAGGGATTGTATACCCCAATAACCCTGCAATCGTACCAATTAAGCCAATTGTCAATGTCAATCCGTGTGAACCTATTCCTTCTGAGGTTTGTTCTACTTCCCCGACCCACGCCTCACCTGCGAGCCAATTTGCATCTCCTGAGAATTGTGTAGGAGATGCACTTCCTAATCCCTCATGAGATAATCTTCCGAACCACGCATATTCTTGAAAATGATTATTTTCGCCCGACCAGCAAGCCAAATAACTTCCCTCAGGGGGGTCCTCATAGAAAATTTCGGTAATCTGTTGACCGGCTTCAAAAGTGGTTTTTACTGCTGGATTACGAGGTGTTTTCCCTCCTTCTCTAATCAACTCAGGTGGGGTGTGAGGTTGCTCAATCTCAAGTGGTACTGAGGTCCAATAAATGACCATCGTCATTGCTCTCAAATGGTCTGGTAGTTGGAATCTAAAACAGTCTTGGTCAGCGTCTAGAAGTGCACCTTTTGATATCGTTTCAACATCTTCAACAATAACTGGATTGCTTGCACTGCTCGGCTCATCGACATTTGCTGAAGCGATGTCTGCACTCCATTCTATGGGGATGATAATCCTAGATTCACCTCTAAGGTATAGTTCCCAAGTTGTAGGTTCTGTAATTTCAAATGATATTGAAATTCCAACCCCATCCCCCGGTCTTACTAATCGGCCACGTGAAAGATCTAGTTCGGCATCCTCTAATTGATAGGTTCCGGTTTTTGGTGAAGTTGGACTCCCTCCTGATAGAGTCCAACTATTGCTACTTGGCCCAGCCCAAAATTCAACCACTAGGTCAGGGGAACTCACTCCTGCAGTATCCTCGCGAATACGAAAGTCAATCACCAATTCATCAATCATCGTTGGTAGTAATGCGAGATGGATTTGCTCTGGATTCATGATGAATTCAATTTTCACAGTCTTTGGGGACAACGGAGAAGCAGAATCCTCTTGCCGAGACATTACATCAACTCCGATTTCAGTATTATCAAGCAGGCAACTTGAATCCGACAAGCAAGCTAGGTTGAGAGTGGTGGTTGATTGTGAGAGTTCTGCTGTTGTTGTTGGAGATAGAAATCCGAGAATCAGAACTAGTAGAATACTGGCCGCAAAGCCGCGCTTTGCGTAAGCAGGCTTCACCATCATACAGAATGGAGTACAATCGCAGTAATGAACAATGTTCTGAATCGTTTGTGAAATCAAATTAATTTTCTGTCAAAACACAATCAACTAATTTCACCTTACAACTGCGACAAAGGTAGCGACCTGCAGAGCGCACTGAACGCTCAGTTTGCCAATCACAAGTTGGACATTTCCAAGCAAATTTTGCATTATGCTTTCGCAAATGGACTGCAAAATTGACCCCCATCTGTTTTGCTTCTTTGTCGGGCCATTGGGCTTCTAAATGCCGGAATTTACTGTCATGACCACCGTGTCCCAGAGCGTGAAGAAACTCATGAAACATCAGAAACTCAGCATATTGAAGCCATTCGCTTTTCAGAGATTCAGGATGCAATGCAACTTCTCTAACATCACTTGGGGAGAGATTCACATCTCGCTTATCTACACCTTTGTTGAAGCGGCAAACACCATGGAGTCTTGTTGCATTTCGACGTAACCGTCCTAAAGGGACGCTTGCCAATGGTTGTAGGTTTTTACCATTAAGAGACTCCATCTGTGACATTATCCCCATCACTCGAAATCGCAGGAATTCAAGTGATGTATCTACCAATGTCCTTCAACTCCATCTGTGGAAAGCAGGATGGCCTTCACTTACCGCGACAAACAAACCTTTTCCTTTAGCGCATAGTTTTCCTTCAGCGTGTAACTCCATCTCAACATTTACTCGATCTCCCGCAAGTTCACTTACTCTCGCAGTTACGTGCAGTGGTACATTTACAGGAGTAGGACGACGGAGTTGAACAGTGTAAGATGCCGTCACAGTACAAGGTGGTTCACTGTCTCCACTCGCATCCATTATTGCAATTGCAGCAGTCCAATTGCCATGGCAATCTAGTAATGTTCCAATAATCCCACCATTTACCATTCCAGGAAATGCCTGATGTTCATCCGATGTGGTGAACCATAATTCCAAACCATCTTCAGTTCTAGTTGAATTTATCTTCAATCCTTTTTGATTGGCAGGTCCACAGCCAAAACAGATTGATGAAGGCGCAAATTCTCTCTGAACACCTATCTCTTCGTCAGCCATCACCTAGCCGTTAAGCAGACCACCCATCTTTTTTGCCCTCTAGGTGGGTTAGAAATACATGATTTTGATGAGAATTTTATCGGCGGCTTTTTGTTTAAACACTATCAGCAACAGTTAGCGGAGTCGCTGCGGCTTAGATGGGTGAGATTTCGTGCCTGCAAAAGATGACTCTGATTCTACCAATATTGATGCTACCAAGAAGGTGGCCAATAAGGCAACTAAGGCCAAAAAAGCAACCCCTAAAGCAAAAACAACCTCAAAAAAATCAAAAACTAAAACCCAAGCAAAATCAAAGCCTAAGGCTAAATCAACAAAGAAATCAAAGCCTAAGGGTAAAAAGAAGACCAATACCAAGTCCAAATCAAAGCCAAAAGGGGCTAAGACGCAAAAGACAACGCTCAAAGTTAGTAATCAAATTCCTAAAGAGCGCCGCGCTACTATTGAGAAATCACTATCCAAGGCAAAGAGAAGAAAACGCAGAGATTGGGATCGTGCTGAAGGTGTAAAACAGCATCGTATCACAAATAAGAGAGTAAAACCCAATTCAATTCGGAGAATCTCAATGCCACTTCTTGATGTTAATCTCGGTGAGAGTTGGGATACTCCTATCACAGTCATCCATGGAGCTCGTCCAGGACCAGTAGTAACAATCACAGGGGCAATTCACGGGGATGAATTAGTCGGGCCACTTGCTTGTAGTATGCTGTGCCAAGAGTCAATGACAGGGCCAGGGCGTGCTCTAGACCCATCTGCTATGGCTGGCACAATTCGCATTGTTCCAGTTCTAAACCCTCCTGGATATAGGAGACATAATCGATATTTCCCAGATGGGCGTGACCTTAATCGTCAATTCCCCGGCACTGTTGAGGGTAACACTACCAGCCGAGTTGCTGACAAAATTTGGGAAAACCTCATCATTTCAACTGATTACTTACTTGACTTACACTCAGCCGCGAGGGGTAGGACAAATTTGCCACAAGTAAGAGCAAATCTCGCCCACCCTGAGAGTAATAGGGTTGCTAGGGCGTTTGGTGTTGAAGTGGTACTTGATTCAAAGGGGCCACGAGGGACACTTAGAAGAAATGCCACAGAGGAAGGAATTGGAGCCATCACCTACGAAGGTGGAGGTGCTACTTTGACCGATCATGAAGCAGTGAAGGTGGCTGTGTATGGGGTTCTCAACGTGCTACGCTCACTGAAGGTAATCCCTGGTTATCCTAATCGACCGCGTTTTCGGTTGCTAGCTTCTGGGTCAACATGGATTCGCTCCGAAGAAGGTGGACTTGTTGACATGTTTGTACAATCGGGTTCATTTGTTGAGAAAGACGATATTATTGGTCGAATAGTTGACCCACATAAACCTGGGATGAGTGCCGATATATTATCTCCGGAACGCGGGCTTCTGATTTGTTCTGCAACAAATCCGTTCGTAACTGCTGGAACTCCAGTGGGCCACTTACTGCCGATTTCTAGAGGCGTGAAATTAGTCAAGAGTCAACTTGATGAGAAAAACCGGCTGATAGTTAGTGGGAGTGTAGCCGACCCTCCATGGCGTGAGGAATATGAAGTAGATGAGATATCTATTCAGGGTCAATGGCAAGGTGGAGATGTTGACTCCGAATGGCAAAGAGATTGGCCACAAGAAAGTGGGATATTATCTGCAGCGGCTGCAGAAGAAGAGGATTCCGAAGAAGAATTTTGATAATTCCCACTAGTTTTTGAAAGTTCATGTCTAATATTTTTGTAGTATGTTTTGAATAGTTCCATGTATTTCGGCAATGTGAGGGGAGAACATGGAAGAGGTTGGTTGGACACCTGCTGAAGAATCAGTATTGGAATCTGAGGTTGAAAGTAAGCTAGCCGAGATGATTGAGGATGACTCACTGGAACACCTCCGTAAAAAATCAGATTCAACCCAAATAACAGAGGACATTGCCAAGGCAACTAGAGCTGCTAAAGGTGACCGTAGATTAGATACCACTATCGCTGAACATGAGCATGCTAAGCAGTTAACTGATGTGGTAAGTTGGGTTCTTGTTGGAATCGCAGTAGTTGTTGTACTTGGTGCGGCTGCTTTCTCAATCTTGTTCGGTACCTCATTAATTTGAGAGTATATCACCGATATAATTCTGGCATCTTCGGCATTGGCCGTCTTTTTGGTGGTTTTTTCCGAGTTACCATCATGAATACAATGAGAAGAACGAGGACAGCCCCCAATCCGATAACAATTTCATTTGAAATGGTTGGGCCACCTTCACCAAGTTCACCAGTGCCGTTATTTTCTCCATCTGCAGTATTGTCATCATTATTGATTTCATCATCAATGGTATCTTCAACAGGTGGATTCCAAATTATGTATGAATATCTCCAGTTCATCATGATTGTTTCATCACCATCTTGAATTTCAAGCATTAATATCCACTCTCCAACAGTACTGTTGTGATGTGGGCAAACTATGCTTTCTAGAGTAGTGTAGGAAAATGGTTCACTACAATTCAATTCATTTACATCATAGGTGGATGATCCTAGAGTCTGAGCCATCATTCCATCAGGATTAGTTACAATCCATTTGACGGAGGCATTTTGCAGTAAATCTTCCATGACCCAATTGACATCTGTTACTTCCAATGTGAATAATATCCGGGAAAAGTTTGATTCAACCAAATATGATTCATTTTCAATATTTAAGAGATTTTCATTCAAAACAACTTGCAAATTAGGCGAGCGATTAACACCCTCATCAATATCATCATCGCAGTTGTCATCAACCCAGTTCCATGTTTCGTTAGCATCGGGCGAGCGCGCCGAGTCATTATCGTCACAGTCGTCGAACCAGCGGAATCCATCTCCATCTTCGTCCAAGTCTGGCCACAACGGGTCAGTGTGTGTGACCAGCAGCTCATCCCCATCAAACAAACCATCCCGGTCAGTATCATTGTGGAACGGGTCAGTGCCAATCAGGTTGTACTCGTCCAAGTCAAACAGTCCATCTCCATCGCTGTCTTGGCCGTAAAAGTCCTCATCGATTACGTCATCACAATCGTTGTCAATACCGTCTAGGAGTTCGGGGTTACCTGGGAAGAGTGAGGGATTGGTGTCGTTACAGTCAGAGAACCAGTACCAACCATCTTGGTCGGTATCATTGTCAAAAGTGAGTGGGTCGCTCCCCCAATTCAAGACCTCATCACCGTCCGAAAGTCCATCACCATCGGTATCCCAAAGTGTGTAATTCGTGCTATAATTGTGATATTCCTCCCAATCTACAAGCAAGTCGAAGTCGCTGTCAGTGCCGTTGAAATCCTCGTCAATCCAATAGTCACAGTCATCATCAATGCCGTTCAGTGACTCGTTCATTGCAGGATGGATATCGGCGTTTGTGTCATTACAATCCTCAAACCAATACCAACCATCCGAATCACTATCTGCGTCAAAAAATAGAGGGTCGGTGAAAGATGTCAAGACTTCAAAGCCATCACTCATTCCATCGCCATCTGTGTCGTTGTTGAGAGGGTCAGTTCCGTTAACAAAAACCTCTATCCCATCGAGTAGCCCATCCCCATCACTGTCTGGGTTTAGTGGGTCTGTAGAGTAGTTGAGCACCTCCAAACCATCGTTCAGGAAATCATCATCAGTATCGTTGTCAAATGGGTCGGTGCTGTAATTGTCGGTTTCAGCATCATCAAGGAGGCCATCTAAATCGCTGTCACGGCTCAATTCTGTGCCGTGGATTATTAATTCCCAATCATCGAAGGTGCCAGAAGTGCCACTATCCTTGTCTTCAACGCTAATAGTCCAATTCCCGATACTTCCTTCATCCCAAAAGTGAACTGAAGAAAACATCCAGTTGTTGTAGTCGTTGCCGTTGTCATTGTGCTCAGTGGCTAGGTATGATTCTGTACCGCTTGGTGAAGTCAATATGATTTCAAGGTCGCCGCGGTTGTTGTG
>TARA_B110000116_G_scaffold68055_1_pt1 | contig 11395 bp, 9 predicted proteins | sample TARA_B110000116 | Tara Oceans TARA_B110000116 (sample SAMEA4397355) | marine metagenome | biome: Polar Biome; feature: [ZZZ] marine water layer (ENVO:01000295); material: water (ENVO:00002006), including particulate matter (ENVO:01000060) such as... | depth 199 m
ATGGCTATTCAAGAGGGAAATGAGAGGATGAAACAAAGACTAATAACAACTGAAGATGCCGTTACTCATGTTATTGAGTTCACAATGGCTCTAACTATATTTGTTCTACTAATTCAATCATTTACCTCTGCAATGAATTATCGTATTGGTATCGATTTAGACAATAACGACAATCGTGTTGTTATGGCTAGAGAAGTTATTTCTGAATTAACTGGTTCACAAGGTAAAATTAATGATGTAACCAATTGGGAAGATTTTGAATTTGGAACTGGAGAAGCCCAATTAAGAAATGGTATAACTGTAGGATTACTTAATTCAAATGGAGATTTAGATAAAGACAAATGTAATGCTTTAGGGAAATTCCCATATAATCCTTTAAGAAATGAATTGGAAGTTACTCAAGAACTAAGAATAGAAATCCGCACAATTGTCCCTAATGAATCTGTATGCGTATGGGGTGGTGATCCAAGTGATTCTTCAATAAGTGTTGAATCGGAAAGATATATGTTGTACAATAGCGGTTCAGAATTATTACCTTCTGTATTAACTGTGACTGTTTTTGAAGGAAATAGTCTCGGTAATAAAATATACTTGACTGAAGTCATGTATAATCCTACTAACAGTGGAATAGACTATGAATGGATTGAAGTATACAATCCAAACCCAACTGCAATCTACCTAGAAAATTGGATTATTGCAGATAACGTAGACAAAGATAAAATATTACCTGAAAATGAGGATGATATCATAGTACTACCTGCAAATAGTGTAGGAATACTAACCACATCTCCAAGTACATACAAATCCACATATGGAAACTATGAGAACGTCTTCTCTGTAGAGGACACGGCCATTGGTAATGGATTAGGTAAAAATGAAACACTTACACTATCAAAAGGATCATTCGAAGATATTTTTAGTTATACTAACAGTGATGGTGCCGATGGAAACGGTAAATCATTAACACGTAGCTGTTACAATTGCGAAACATGGAATGAAGCTGTAGCTACACCTAATACTATCTAATTATTCAAAAGCTTGAATACCCGTTATCCAACGTCCTAGAATTAAATTATGTATATCATGTGTACCTTCATAGGTATAAACACTTTCAAGATTAGCCATATGTCTCATTATAGGATATTCATTTAAGATACCATTGGCACCATGAATATCTCTTGACATACGAGCTATTTGAATAGCTGCATCAACATTATTCATCTTACCAAGAGATACCATTTCTGGAGTGGCTTCACCCTTGTCTTTAGCTCTACCAAGATGATAGGCCAATAATTGACCCTTAGTTATCTCACGAAGCATCCATGCTAATTTATTTTGAACTAATTGGAAACTTGCTATTGGTTTATTGAACATTATTCTAGACTTAGAATAATCAACTGAAGAATGAAAACATCCCATTGCAGCTCCCAATGAACCCCACGTAATGCCAAATCTTGCTTGAGTTAAACAGCTTAATGGACCTTTAAGTCCTTGAACATCAGGTAAAAGCCTATCCTTAGGTATTTTACAATCTTGGAAAACTAACTCACTAGTAATTGAAGCTCTAAGAGAATGTTTCCCCTTCATTTCAGGCGCTGTAAAACCGTTATCACTTTTTTCTATAATAAAACCACGAATCTTACCATCCAATTTAGCCCAAACAATAGCTAAATCGGCAATAGTGCCATTAGTAATCCACATTTTTGCTCCATTAAGAATATAGGAATCGCCATCATCAACTGCTTTAGTTTCCATACCTGCTGGATCTGAGCCATGATCGGGTTCAGTAAGTCCAAAACATCCTATCAATTCTCCTCTGGCCATACCTGGCAAATATTTTTGCTTTTGTTCCTCTGTACCAAAGGCATGAATCGGATACATCGACAATGAACCCTGAACTGATACACAGCTCCTGATTGCCGAATCTCCTCTTTCTAATTCTTGGCAAACTAAACCATAAGCTACATTGGATAATCCGGCACATTCATAACCTGCCAAATTACATCCAAAGAGACCCATTGAACCTATTTCAGGTATCAATTCTACAGGAAATGTCCCTTCAGTATAATATTTTTCAATAATGGGAAGAACTTTTTCATCGACCCAACTACGAACCAAATCACGGACCATTATCTCTTCTTCACTTAATTTTTGTTCTAAATTAAAAAAATCAAGGCCTTCATATCGGGACATTAAATACGGTTTGGATAGGGGCTATTTATCGGTTACATTAAACGGTAGACGGAATTAAATACAACGGGCGAATAGCATACATAATGGAGGAAATTTGGATAGAGAAATATCGCCCAATGAACCTATCAGAGGTTGTTGGCCAAACTGCAGTTACTACAAGATTGAAAAATTATGTAAAAGAACGATCCATGCCTCATTTGTTGTTTGCAGGCCCGGCTGGAATTGGAAAGACAACCAGCGCTCTAGCCTTAGCAAGAGAAATGTTTGGAGATTTATGGAGGCATAATTTACATGAACTTAATGCATCCGACGAAAGAGGAATTGATGTTGTCAGAGGTAAAATTAAAGAATTTGCAAGAACGGCACCCTTAGGTGAAGATGGTTTCAAAATTATATTCTTAGATGAGGCTGATGCATTGACCAGTGCTGCCCAAGCTGCTTTGAGAAGAACTATGGAAAAATATTCAAGAACATGTAGATTCGTAATGTCTTGTAATTATTCATCAAAAATTATAGAACCTATTCAATCAAGATGTGCGGTATTCAGATTTAGACCACTAAAAGCTGAAGATTTAGAAAAATATCTTAAATTTGTGGCGACTAAAGAGAAATTAACCGTTTCAAAAGATGCTTATGAATCACTAACATACCTTGCTCAAGGAGATTTGAGGCGTGCCATAAACAGTCTACAAATGGCAGCTGCTGCGAAGGTCGATATTACTCAAGACGTCGTTTACCAAGCAGTTGCAGCTGCAAGGCCTGAAGAAGTAGAAGATGCTCTGCAAATGTCATTAGATGGTAACTTTTCTGGGGCAAGAGAAAAACTAGATACTTTACAAATTACATATGGTTTGGCAGGAGAAGATATTCTACGCCAAATGCACCGATGTGTAAGAGACTTAGACATCCCCGATAATATCAAAGTACAGATGATTGAAAAGTTAGCTGAAGCGGACTTTAGACTATCTGAAGGTGCTAGTCCTAGAATTCAAATTGAAGCAGTAGTTGCTAACTTTGTAGTATTAGGCAGACACCTCGAAAATTAATCAACAAAAAGGTTTACAAACAACCCCCTTGCGACTTGTGGGTCAAAATAGTGGTTACACAACTGTTGACGGCGAATTTGATACCTTAGAAGACCGTAGTTTTTTAACAATCGACGATTTTAATATCGAGGGAAAAGTAATAATTTTAAGGATAGATATTAATTCATCAGTAAATCCCGAAAATGGAGACATACTGGATAACACCAGAATTAAAAGACATGCTGATACTGTAAAAGAATTATCTGAAAAAAAGGCGAAGATCGTAATTTTAGCTCACCAATCACGTCCCGGTAAATTAGATTTTGTTAGCCTAGAAAATCATGCTAAGATTATGTCAAAAATAATCAATACCAAGATAAATTTTATCCCTGATTTATATGGTAATAAAGCGATTAGTTCTATACTGAAACTAAAGAATAGTGAAATTATTATGCTTGAAAATGTTCGATTTGATGAACAAGAAATAGAACTTAGTACATTTGAAAATAACAACTTTGAGAAACAAGCTGAAAGTAAAATGGTTACTAAACTTTCACCACTAGCCGATCTCTTCATAAATGATGCTTTTGCAGCAGCCCATAGATGTCAACCATCTCTTGTTGGATTTGCAGAAAAACTGCCAGCTATTGCAGGAAGAGTAATGCAAAGAGAATTGGATTTTCTAGGAAAGGCAATCGCTTCTGGACCTCAACCAAGAATTGCAGTTTTAGGAGGGAGTAAAGCTGCAGATTCTGTATCAATCTCTGAATATTTCCTAAAAAAAGGAGTAGATTATATTTTAACAGGAGGAGTTGTCGCTAATATATTTTTAATCGCTGCAGGTATAGATATAGGGGAATCAAGCAAAGAATTTATCAAAAGAAATATACCTAATTATGAAAATGTAATAGATAAAGCCAACAATTTACTAAAAAATTATGGAGATCGAATTATTTATCCTAAAGATGTTGCTTTGAATAAAGAAGGGAATCGATTTGGAATTCCAATCAAATCCTTACCAACTAAGTATCCAATACACGATATTGGACTAGACACATTAGTTAAATATATTGAATATATTGATAAAGCTGGAACCATTATTGCTAATGGCCCTATGGGTGTTTTCGAAGATGCTGAATTTGCTATTGGAACTAGAGAAATATTCAAATCAATCTCAAATAATCAAAATATGACTGTAGTAGGTGGTGGGGAAACTGCAATGGCTTTCAACCAAATGGGACTAACTTCAAAAATTGAACATGTATCTACTGGTGGTGGAGCGTGTATTGCATTTATGGCTGATGAAACTATGCCTGCGCTAGAAGCTATGAGGCGTAGTAAGATAAAATACAGCAAAAAATAGTGGAGCCACCGGGGGGATTTGAACCCCCGACCTACTGATTACGAATCAGTCGCTATACCGAGCTAAGCCACGGTGGCACTGCACGTCTAAAAATAGAGGATTAAATTACTTAGGCTTCAAAAAAATCCCCTATTTCTGAAACAATATCATCTGAACGTTCTAATTCGGGTATATACTCTAAAAAACGACCTGTTCGACTATCTGCTATAACTATGAATCCTCTATCACTTTCCGAGCGAACAACTCGACCGGCTGCCTGTAATAGTTTACGTACTGCTGGAGATTCTACTGCAAATTTCCAGCCCCTACCATTAAAAGAAATATCATAATAATGCTGTAATGCATTCTGCCTAACTCCTGGAGATGGATAGGGTATGCCTACTATGACTGCCATCTCAAGTGAAGTCTCGGGATAATCTATGCCTTCGGCTAATCTTCCACCCATGACACCTGCCAATACAGCTCCACTATCTGACTTAAAACTCTCAACTGTTTGCATTAGCTCTTCTTGATCCATACCTGAATATTCTCTATAAACTGGTTTATTTAGTTGTAGACTTTCTAATGCTAATTCAAGCAATTTATAAGATGGAAAAAATAAAGCTATATTGCCATTAAAATTTGTAGTAATTAATTCTAATTTGGATACTATCTTATTCCAAAGATTGGGTTTACTATTAAGTTCACTATATGAGGTTGTCACATCATCTAAATATACTATTTTTTTATTTTCTATAGGAAATATGGATTCAGTCTTTTCTAAAATAGTACTTGATTTAAGTCCAACTAAATCTCTAAACATATCCAAAGGACTAATTGTACCTGACATTGAAACAACTCCAGCGGTATGATCTAGAAAACCAGTCATTACTCTTGGATCTAAACATACTTTTTCTAACCTTAGTGGTTTTTTACCAATTAAACGAATTGTATGGCTGTCTATTGAATCAAGCCAACGACATAAAAAATCCCCTACCGAACCAAGGTATGAACGTGGTCGCTTTCCTTTATCTAAAAGATATTGACGAGTTTGTTGGCCCATCTTAGAAATCTCAGTAGAATCTTGTTTGAGACGGTAAAGTGTCATTGCACCAAGAGACATCATTTCCGTCTCAAAAGTGGCTACTTCGGAATCTAGTGAAACAATATGAGATGGCAAGTGACCTTCTTCCTCTTCATCGGATATATGTTCTTCAGACACTTTTTCCATGGCTGCTTCTACAAGATTCAGAAAATGGATTGGGTCTCTATCTTCTGGGAGTTGATACCCGTAATCTTTTACTTCATCAATCGCACGATTAATAGATTTTAATGTCATTGATTCGGAAGCTGCACCTCTAGCCCAATCTGGAAGATTATGAGCCTCATCAATTATTGCTATTACTTTGTCAATTGAGGTTCCCATCCATCCTAACATATAATTCCTTATGAATTCATCAAAAAAATAAACATAAGGTACAATTACAACTTGGGCTTCTTTAAGCATTAATTTGTTAAGTTCATAAGGACAAACACCTTCCTCTTCAGCCTGCTTAGAAAAATCCTGTGCAGTCAATATCTCAGAGGACCATTTTGCCGTCAAAGAGTCTCCACCTCTCAAAAGTTCGCTATAGAAGGAACATCCTTTCGCCCCCAATTTAGATTTTGACTTTAGAGATTTACAGATTTTTGATTTCTCAGACCAATTGGATTTTTTTAACTCATTATCATATTTTTGCTGTGGACAAAGTGCCTCACGACCTTGAATAGCAACCGCTTTAATTTTATTACCTGATTTTTTAAATTGCTGCAACTCATGTATTACCTGTTTCTGTTGTGAATTTGTACGTACACAATATACTATTTTTATATCGCTTTTTTCAATAAAAGGCAATGCTGCCGCTAATGACGAAAAGGTTTTGCCACTTCCAGTTGGTGCCTCTAAAACAAGATGATTACCACTTTTTAATGCTGTAGTAATACTATCAATTATTCTACTTTGATTAGCCCTTAGAGAATAGGGTAATTTCAATTTTCGCGTGACCAGATATCATCTGGAATTTCATCATATACTGAAGGTTCCATATCATCTGGTGCAAATTTAGGCCCGGCATCTCTACGGGTTTGAATTTCAGAAACTTTCAGTAACCAGTAATGTATTCTCCATTCTCTTCCGTCGTATAGTGTTGTTTCTTCTCTTTCGGTTTCCATTAAACCAGCATCTTCCAACATATAGAAGGTGTCCCTATCTTCGGGATGTAAAACATTATCAATTATGCGATCACTATATCCAAAAAAATTTAGAATATGTTCTGCTAAATAGCTAGATTCATCAGCACCCATATGAGAATATTCTGGGCTATAATTTATTGCAGAAGCGAGTGTTTCTGTAGTTAAAACTTCCATTTAGCTTTCACCGTTCTATCGGGTCTGTTCTGGGTCTTATATTAATCTGTTGTAGGTATCATCATTAATTTATAGATAGCAACGAATTTACAAATAGTGGATACTGAGAAAGACATTTGGGAATTGGTACGTCAAAAGATAGATATGGATTCTGAAGAATCTAAAAAGGATTATGCCGAAGAAATAGATGGTGGAGACAACTTCGAAATTGTTGTAGATGAAACATTTGAGCCAAAAAGAACCGAAAAAAAACAAATACCTACTACTTTGAAAACTGATTTTAGAACTATTAAATTATTTAACGAAGGGATTTTTGCTGGTTTCATATACATATTTACAATAATGATTGTTCTAGGTATTCTGACTATTCCTGGTTCAATTACTGCAGCAATAGGTGGCTTCTTTGGTGGAAGAAAAGCAGGAGATCCAGCTAGAGCTTTAACTGCTGCAATGCTACCTTTTCTTGTTATTGCTAGTGCTTATCTTCTTGCATCTTCAGGAGCCTTGCCTCCTGGTTCCGGACCAAATGACATAGCTGATAAAATTGGTGAAATATTAGGACATAGTCCTGATAAAAGTGCCTTAGGACCTATTTCTAAAATGCCAGACAGTAACTCTTCAGTATTCATATCTGTAGTAACTTTCGCATTTATTGGTGGGTTGGTAAATGTAGAAAGTAAAACCAAGAAAAAGATTAGCAATTAATTTGTAAGATTAACCCATTCTCTGGCCATATCCCAATAATAATATTCTGCACTCATCAATAATATAATCGTAAAAATTACTAGTGGAATACCATTTCTAACAAAATCACTAGATTTGGGAATACCTGAGGCCTGAACTATCAAATTAGGCGGAGTACCAAATGAAGTCATAAATGCAAAGGCAGTACTAATGGCTGTAATCAAAGCTACAGATGCCAAAGGTAAACCGGCTGCATAACCAACTGCTAAAGTAATTGGTACGAGTATAGCGGCCGCCGCCCCATCACTCATTACATTTGTTAATAATACAGTAACAATTATGATTATAAGAATAATTACTGAATCTCCCCCAAATTGAGAACCTATTTCAGCTAATTCATACAATCCACCAGCTAACCAAGCAGCCGCACCATGACTAACCATCGCTTTACCCATAGTTAAAGCAGCTCCATAAATGAACATAACTCCCCAACGTAATCGTTGACGACTATCCTCCCATTCAAGAACTCCGAAAGTGTGCATTAGTATACCTCCAATCATTGCACAAGTTCCCAGAGTTAATCCGTTGAAACCTGAAGTTAAAAACAACAAGAAAGTTAATCCTAAAATAGATAATGACAATAATTGTCTATCGTCTATTGGTTGTGTTTGCTCATTTGAATAATCTATTTTACGATAATTTACTTTATTAACAAAAATTAAAGTAATAAATACGCCTGGAACTGCTGCAATCGTAATGGGTGCTGCCAGAACAACCCACTGAATATATGAAATTCGTATATCATATAATTCTTCTAAGAAACCCATAGCTATCACATTTCGAGCACCACCTGATGGTGTGGCTAAACCAGCGATAGAACATGAAAAGGCAACGGCTAAAACTAATGCAATCATTTCATTCGGACGCTTTCGTATATCTGTTTTATCTGCAATAGTTAATACTAAGGGAAGCATAATTGCTGCAACACTATGATCTGGAATTATAGCTGCCATAAAACTGCAAATAATTATTATGCCAAAAATAAGTGAATAATTTGAACCTGTAAAAGGTCCTAAAAATCGCCTTATAATTAAATTTTCAGCACCAGATTTAGTTATTCCTTGAGCTATAATCAAAGAACCTAGAATCATAAATACCGAATCTGAAGCATAAGAGCTAAAGGCATCATCACGATCTTCACCTAATAACACTAAGGCCACACCAGCCATCAAAGCCGTAACTGGTAATGGAAATGTTTCTGAAACCCACAAATATATTATAAATAAAAATAATACAAAAACGTTTCTTCCTGAGGTCGTTAAACCATCTGCAAATAAATATAGTAAAATATTGATAAATGAGACTATCAAGACTCCAGCACCAAATTTTCTAAAAGTTGAATTCAGAAATAACCTATAGATTACATGCTGTCTTTCTATAGGATCAAATAAATCAGATTGTAAGTCTAGCAAAGTTTTTCTACGTTTAATCTGATTGATACGAGGTAAAACTGCATAAGGTTCCTCATCTAAGGCTTCAGCTACAATATCAAGACTTTCGAGCATCTCCTCAAACTCATCATCTTTACTCATCTTAGAACACACACCGGAACTGATGCACTCAAAACTAATTGATGAATAAGATTATCACTAACGGCATCTTCAATATCTGGAAGAATAACTATACGAGCTCCAGATGAACTTACTACTGCATTTGCAATTGCTTTTCGAGTTTTAAAGAAAGTAAAGGGAACTATTTTAGAAGTAACGAGAACTTCAGTACCTAATTTACCTCTTAAAATCTCAACAGCCTTGTCAATAGCTTCAGCACCTCCAAAAATTTCAGTACCAATATGCAATAACTCTATATCACACTTAAATTTTAATGAAAATTCTTTAATTCTCTCAATAGCGATTTTGGATAACGAAAGCCCATCAAAAACAACCAAAGCCGGAGAGCCTGGACCTGGAAGTGGATGGTCTTCTCTGACAATAAAAGCATGAGATGATTCTGAATCCAATATTCTTTCAACTTCAGAACCTGTAAATAATCTACTTAACATAGATCTAAAAGGACCAAGAACCAAAGTATCGGCAATTCCATTATCAATTAATTGGGCTAAAACTTTCCGTCTTTTTCCAGTTTCTAATATCGGTTTAATCTTAACTTCAGACACACCATCAATAAATTGATTTAATTGCCTTTCTCCAAGTGCTTCTATCCCTCGCTGAGTTTCTCCAGAAGCAGTTATAGTTCCTGTTTTTGAAGGATTACATACAAATACTGCTGATAATGGAATCTCCAATCTTTTAGCTAATGCAACTGCATAGTCTTGTGCTGGTTTCAAACGCTTCGAAGGGTCCAAAGGAAGCAACAGTTTATCAAACATCTTATAATACAATCGACGCAACGTATATTTAACCCTGTCCAGTCGGCGCAACCTGAACACATAGTTCATGACGGAGAAATTAAATTTGGCCAAAGTTACCCGAGCAAAAGTTAAGGATAAGTGGAAGAGCAAAATGTGGTACCAACTACACGCGCCTTCTATGTTCAATTACGCAATAATGGCACACACGCCTGCAGATAGTGCAGAAGTTGTAAATGGACGAGTAACTGAAGTTCCTTTAGAGAAATTAACTGGTGATTTTAACCAAAAGAATTTTATGATAAAATTCAGAGTTAATGAAGTAAGGGGAAATAATGCATTCACTTCTTTTGATGGGCACCGTTTAACTTCCGATTATAAAAGAGCACTAACAAGGAGAAAGAATAGCCGTATAGATTGTAATTTTGTCCTAAAGTTACAAGATGATGTTCAAATTAGAATTAAACCAATTTTAATGGTAGATAAGAAAATTAAAAAATCTCAAGAAAGAGTTTTGAGAGCAACGGCACACAAGTGTATTGATGAATCTCTTACTAAACTAAATATATCTGAAACCTTAAAAAAAATATATTCTGGTGATCTAAGCAAAGAAGTTGCAACCATGTTGAAATCAACATATCCAACAAAAAGAGTTGAAATTTCTAAAATTCATGTTATGAATCCCTCAAGTCTTATGGAAGTACCTCCAGAAGATGATGAATTAGAAAGAATAATAGAAGAAGCTAATACTAAGTCAGTTCCAAAAGCAAAGGACAATGAAGTTAGTCCTGATGAGACTACAGAAGATATTGTAGAAGAGACTAAATCTGAAGATGTAGATTATAGTGCAATGAAAGTAGCTGAATTAAAAGAATTATTAAAAGAAAAAGATTTACCAGTTTCTGGCACCAAAGCCGAACTTATTGAAAGACTCCAAGCTTGACCAAAGAGAAATGGGAGCTTTTACCATTCTGGTTCCCGAAGTCACAAAATAACCAAATTTGGACCACGATTTTCATTATACTAGTTATCATTAGTATAGATTGGTGGAGTTGGGACTCCAGTAATCGTATTAGCAACTGGATTCCGGTGTGGGTAATTTATCTAATTATAATTCAATTTACTTTAGCATATTCTGTTTGGAAGTTTTCAAGGGAGTGGATGAAAGATGAATGATCTACTGATTATTGGTATTATTTTAGCAATTTATCTTGCAATATCCATAGGTATTGGCATTTATGGACGTAGTAAAGAAGATAGTTCTGAGGATTATTTTGTTGCATCCCGAAAAATAAATCCATGGATTCTTTTTTGCACCTTAGCTGCAACGAATTTCTCAGCCTTCTTTTTCTTAGGTTTTTCAGGGGCTAGCTATCG
>TARA_B110000116_G_scaffold94324_1_pt1 | contig 11373 bp, 9 predicted proteins | sample TARA_B110000116 | Tara Oceans TARA_B110000116 (sample SAMEA4397355) | marine metagenome | biome: Polar Biome; feature: [ZZZ] marine water layer (ENVO:01000295); material: water (ENVO:00002006), including particulate matter (ENVO:01000060) such as... | depth 199 m
CTAGGACCAAAAACTAAAATATTATTTTCTTCCAATAAATTAGTTATCCCATCACTTAGAGGAGTCTCAGGTCCAACTACTACTAAATCTGGGTTCAATTCAAGTATTTTATCTTTAAGATCGTTTATATATTCGTATTTAAAATCTATAGTTTCACAAATATCTGATATACCTTTATTTTGACCTAAGCAAAATATTTTTGAAACATTTTTATCCTGACTCAACTTCCATATAATTGAATGCTCTCTACCTCCAGAGCCTATTACTAAAATTTTCATTTTACTCCCATTCAATCGTACTAGGAGGTTTAGATGTAATATCGTAGACAACTCTGTTTACACCATCAACTTCATTTATTATTCTTGAGGAAACTGAAGAAAGTACTTCATAAGGTATATCTGACCAATCTGCTGTCATAGCATCTCTTGAATTTACAGCCCTTATAGCAACGCATTTTTGGTAAGTTCTATTATCTCCCATTACTCCCACACTTTGGGTGTTAGTTAAAACAGCGAATGCTTGCCAAATTTTATCGTATAAATTAGCTTTTTTTATTTCTTCTATAAAAATATTGTCTGCTTCTCTTAGGATTTTTAATTTTTCGTTAGTTATATCTCCCATTATTCTTATTGCTAAACCTGGTCCTGGAAATGGGTGTCTGCCTATAATTTGGTCATTTATTCCAAGTTCTTTTCCTATTTTTCGTACCTCATCTTTAAACAAAAGTCTTAGAGGTTCTAAAAGATTTAATTTCATTTTTTCAGGTAAACCTCCTACGTTATGATGGCTTTTTATAACTACTTGATGACCATTTTTAATTATTGCTGATTCAACAACATCAGAATAAAGAGTTCCTTGAGCAAGAAAAGATACATTTTTGATTTTTTTACTTTCTTTTTCAAACACTTCTATAAACTCTTTTCCAATAATTTTCCTCTTTTGTTCTGGATCAACTACTCCTTTTAATTTTTTTAAAAAAGTTTCACTTGCATCCACTTTTAAAACATTAAGTCCTAGCCCTTCTCTTAGAAATCCCATTATTTCTGTGGATTCATTTTTTCTAAGCAACCCGTTATCTACAAAAATAGAAGTTAATTGGGAACCAATAGCCTTATGTATCAAAGTTGCAGTTATACTTGAATCTACACCTCCTGAAATACCACAAATAACTTTATTTTTTCCAACTTGTTCTCTAATGGAGTTTATTGATGTTTCAATAAAATTTTTTGCTGTCCATTTATTTGTAGTTTTGCAAATTTCTATTGCAAAGTTGCTAAGTATTTGATTACCATATTTGGTATTATCAACTTCTGGATGAAACTGAACGCCTAAAATATTATTTTTTTCAAAAGCAGCACAAAATGAATTTTCAGTTTTAGCAATAACTTTAAAATCAGTTGGTAAATTTATTATCTTGTCAGCATGGCTCATCCAAACATCATTTTTTTTTGGAATATTTTTGAATATCAAAGAATTACTATCTATTGTAAGCTCAGCTTTACCATATTCTCTTTTGTCTGTTTTATCCACTGTACCAGCAAATTCATTTGCTAATAATTGCATCCCATAACAGATACCTAAAATTGGTAAATTAGTATTTCTTATCCAACTTGGAAATTTAGGTGAATTTTTTTCAAATACACTATTAGGACCTCCAGAAAGTATAAAACCCTTAATATTTCTGTCTTTAAAAAAACTTTTATCAATATCTGGAGTTACTAAATCACAAAATATGTTTAAATCTCTTAGTCTTCTTGATATTAGTCTTGTATATTGAGAGCCATAATCAAAAATTACTATAGTATCTTGCTTCAAATTATATCCAGAACTATTTTTATCTATTAGGATTTAATCATAATATTATTTTTTAAGAATTTGAAGATTAAAAACCAAAATATATTAATAGATAAAGTTCTTTTAGACTTAAAAGAAGAGAAAGTTTGTATTCTTCCTACTGATACTTTTTATTCGCTTTCAGTTGTTGCGGACAGTAATAAATCTATAGAAAATCTTTTTAGAATAAAAAAAAGAGAAGTAAACAAACCTATACCATTGTTAATATCAGGATTAATAGATATTGAAAAATTTTGTGATATTTCTTCTATTAAATTAAAAAAAATAACTGATAAATTTTGGCCTGGCCCACTTACAATTGTTTTACCAGTAAATAATTTACTACCAACAAAGTTAAATAATGGATCTGGATTCATAGGTGTTAGAGTACCTAACCATTCGTTTACAAAACAAATTATTGAGAAATTAGGAAAACCTATTACTGGAACTTCAGCAAATATAAGTAATATTCCACCTTCCAAAAATATACAAGAAATAATATCTACTTTTGGTCAATCTGTGTCTACAATAGTAAATATAGATTGTGGAAAAGAAAATCTTTCTTCAACAGTAATAAAGATAGACAAAAATGAATCAATTGATATTTTAAGAGAAGGTCCAATCACATTGGCTAATATTAAAAAAACTATAAATAATTAGATAAATGAAAAATTTTATAGAAAATTTAGAAATTGTCTTATCTAAAGATGATTTAGGTTTGTATAAAATGATGCAATATCATTTTGGTATAGGTGACTATCAAGAACTAGCTACTAAATATCAATTTCCTTACGGATCAATAGCAGAAATATTTTCTAAACATTTTAATATAAATCAAAAAATTTCAATACAAATTTCTACTGCTATTGAATTACTAAATGCATCTTTAGAGGTTCATGAAGATGTAAGAAATGGTAATACAGAAAGGCTAAATAAAGAATCTACCTGGTGGAAATTTGGTCCTGCTCAAGCTATAAATGTTGGAGATGGATTTCAAGCCCTTTCTAGATCTGTTTTGTTAAATGTTTGCAATTACTTTGATGATCATAAAATTTTACTAGATATAATATCCAGCTTTGATGATAGGATAATTGAAATATGTGAGACAGAAAATTTTGAATTATCACTCCAAGAATTACCAATAACTAAAGTAGAAGATTATTTTTCAATAATAAGAAATAAATATGGATCTTTATTATCTAATACAATGGCTATACCTTCAAAATTAATTAAAAAAGAACCAAATAAATTTAGAGACTTAGCTGATAATTTAATGATTTATGAAAAAATACGTAAAGATGTTGTATTTTTAAATGAAGAATCTCCTAAGGATTCAGCTCAATTTGGAGGGATATTATCTAAAAACAAACCCTTACCTGTTATATATATTTTTGAAAATGGTAATCCAACTCAAAAGAGAAAAATCGGAGAGATTTATCTTGATAGAGTTATCGATCCAAAAAAAATAATAGATATTAAGGAATTATGTATTGAATTGGATACAATTTCTCAATCTTTAGATACAGCTGAAGAATATAAAAATAAAAGTCACCTTATGCTTAATGAAATTGGTTTTTCAGAACAGGAAATAATTAATATTTTCGAAAAAATTAAGAACATTTAGTTATGATAAATATAAATAGTATTGTTTCAGGAAATTTTAAAAATAAAAATTGTTTATTACGTTTAGATCTTAATATTCCAGTTTCTAAAGATGGAGATATTTTAGATGACACAAGAATTATGGAAAGTATTCCAACTATAGATTTCTTATTAAATCAATCTGCTAAAGTTATAATAATTTCACACATAGGTAGACCTTTAGGAAAATATGATGAAAAACTTTCTTTTAAAAAATTAATTAAAGTAATTGAAGAGAAAATAAAAAGGAAAATATTTTTTATTAAATTTGAAGACCAATATAATATTAAAAATATTGTAGCTTCTTTACCTTTTGGAACTTTATTTATGATAGATAATTTGAGATTTAATCCTGGTGAAGAGCAAAATGACACAGATTTTATAAATTTTTTATCCAGTTTTTCTGATGTTTATATTAATGATGGATTTGGGACTATTCATAGAAACCATGCTTCTATAACTGGTATAGCAAAAAAAATCTCTTCTTATGGAGGAATCCTTGTTGAAAAAGAAATTCTTAATATTATTGAATGCTTAGGATTTAAATCTTTAAAGTCAGTAGCTATTTTAGGTGGAGCAAAAATTAAAGATAAGATTCCCATTATTAAAAATTTATCTGAATCCTTTGAAAATATTATTATTACAGGAGGAATGATTAGACCATTTCTTATAGCTTCAAATAAAATATCTCAAAAAAACCACTCTGATTATAAAGAGGAAATAAAATTTGCAGAAATTATTTTGAAAGAAAATAATAAAATTTATATTCCAGATCATTTGATTTGTAGTAAATCATTAAATTCTGAAACTATCTTACTTCATTCTAGTCAGATTACAGATCAAGATAATATATATGACATAGGCCCTAATTCTATGAATGACATATCAATAAAAATTTTAAATTCTGACAAAATAATTTGGAATGGACCACCAGGTGTTTATGAAAATAAAAATTTTCAAAGTGGTACTAAAAACTTAATTCAATCAATAGTTACTTCTGAGTCAAAAATCAAATTAGCTGGTGGAGGTTCAACTGTTGCTGCTATAAATTATTTCAAATCTTATGATTACTTTTCTCATATATCAACAGGTGGTGGAGCTTTTCTTAGATTGCTTGAAGGTAAATTTATGGAAGGGATTGAAGTATTAAAAGAATGAATAAATTTTACATAATTGCAAATTTAAAAATGAATAAATCATTTGATGAAAGTAAATTGTATTTAGATTCTCTTCAAAATAAAGTAAGTGATTCTAAAAATAAAATTATTATTTGTCCATCAAATATTTCACTTGAATATTTTTATAAAAATATTATTGGTATGGAAGTAGGCGCTCAAGATATAGATCATAGAAAAGAAGGACAGGGGACGGGATCAATATCTGCATCTCAAATAAAAGATATATGTGATTATGTGATAATAGGTCATTCAGAACGGAGAGAAACATTTTTAGAAAATTATAAAGTTTTATCAGAAAAACTAAAATCATCTTGGACAAATAATATTACACCAATATTTTGTGTTGGAGAAAATATAAATATTAGAAACAAAGGACCTAAAGCAGTAGAAGATTTTATTGTTCAACAATTAGAGAATTCTTTATTGCCTAATAGTAATTGGAATAATCTTTTAGTAGCTTATGAACCTATTTGGGCTATAGGAACAGGTAAAGCAGCAGATTTAAAGGAAATTACAAATGTATTAGATGTTATTAAAAAAACTTTAAGTCAATTATCTGATAATGTAAATATTCCAATTTTATATGGAGGAAGTATAAACGAAAAAAACTTTACTGATTATAAAAATATAAGAAATATTAATGGATTTTTAATTGGTAGTGCTAGTCTTGAGCCTGATATTCTTTCTAAAATAATCAATAATACTTAAATGAAAAATAATAGAGTAATATCTATAGTAGGTACAACTGCATCAGGAAAATCAGATTTAGCTTTAAAATTAGCATTTAAATATAATTTTCCTATTTTAAATTCTGATTCTAAACTTTTATATAAAGGATTTAATATTGGGACAGCTAAACCATCAAAAGAAGATTTAAAAAAAGTAAAACATTATATGGTTGATGTGTTAAATCATAAAGATAAAAGTAATCTTAAATGGTTTCTTGACCAATCAAGATTAATAATAAGCAATATAAATAAATCAAATTCTATTCCTTTAATTGTTGGTGGAACAGGACAATATATTTGGGGAATTATTGAAGGTTGGGATCCTCCAGAAATTAAACCTAATGAAGAATTAAGAGAAATAATTAAAAAAGAAATTTTTGAAATGGGTATAAATTTAGTAATTGAAAAATATTCTAAAAAGTTCGATTTAGTAGGAATTTCTGATTTAGAAAACCCTAGAAGGTTAATAAGAGCAATTGAAAGATTAGAATCAGGTTATTCAGGAAATAGTAAAAACAAGATAAATGATTATAAATTAGAAGTATTAATTTTAGGAATTAGAATAGATAGAAAAATAAATGATAAATTAATTCAACAACGCATAAAAAAAATGTTAGATTCAGGTTGGATAGAAGAAGTGGAAACACTTTTAGAGCTTGGTATAAAAATTGATTCACCTCCTATGTTATCTATTGGGTATAGAGAGATAAATGAATTTATTAATAAAAAAATTAATGAAACTCAATTAGAAGAAAAAATATTTTTTTCTACAAGAAAGTTAATGAGGCATCAAGATAATTGGTTTAAGAAATCTGATAAAAGAATTAAATGGATAGATTTTGAAAACTCTTATATTGAAGCAGATAATATAATATCAAAATGGCTATCTAAAAGAGAGGATATATGATGTTACCGTTTGTAAAACTACAAGGAGCAGGCAATGACTATATTGCAATAGATGGTAGAAATAAAAATTATGATTGGAACCAACTTTCTATAGATATGAGCAAACCTGCTTTTGGAGTAGGATCTGATGGAATAGTTGTAGTTTTTGAAAGTGATAAATCTGACATTCGTATGAGAATATATAATCCTGATGGATCTGAAGCTGAAATAAGCGGTAATGGAATTAGATTATTTACTAAATTTGTAATAGATGAAAAAATAATCATTCCAACAAAAAACCATATTAAAATTGAAACAGGTGATGGAATAAAAACTGTCTATCCTAAAATTGATGCAGGTAAAGTCATCTCTTCTAGAGTAGAAATGGGGGTTCCAAATTTTATACCTAGTAAAATTCCTATTAATGTACCTAGTATGAAAGATTCTGATTCTCCAAAATTTTCATTAAAAGTACTAGATTATAATTTAGAATTAACTTGTTTATCAATTGGTAATCCTCATGCAGTATGTATTATAGATGAAAATGTAAATGATTTCCCATTAGTTGAAGTGGGAACTATTGTTGAGAAACATAACTATTTCCCAAATAGAATAAATTTTGAAATAGTTAATATACTTTCAAGAGATAGAATAAGGGCTAGGATTTTTGAAAGAGGAGCTGGAGAAACATTATCATCAGGAACAGGAAGTACTGCTTCAGCTAGTGCTTCAAGATACAATGGATTTGTTGATGATAAAGTTGAAGTTATTCTTGACGGAGGTAAATTGAATATTTCTTGGAACAAAGAAAATATGGCTATGCTTGAAGGTCCTTCAGTTGAAGTTTTTAAAGGTATTTGGTCAAATTGAAAAAAAATAGGAGTAAACTATGGAATTAGCGAAAAGAGTTAAAGAGTTACCACCATATCTTTTTGTTGGTATATCTAAAGCGATTGCAAAGAAGAAAGAACAAGGTATAGAAGTTATATCATTTGGAATAGGAGATCCAGATATACCTACACCAAAAAAAGTTTTAGATAGATTAAAAATAGCAACTGATAATCCCACACACCATAAATATCCTGAATCTGAAGGTTTGCCAGAGTTTAGACAAGCTGTTTCAAATTTTTATAAAAATAGATTTGATGTTGATTTAGATTTTGGGACTGAAATAATTAATCTAATTGGAGCTAAAGAAGGTATTGCTCACGCTCCTCTTTGCTTTATAGATCCTGGAGATAAAGCAATAGTTCCTAATCCTGCTTATCCTGTTTACGAAATAGGAACAATGTTTGCTGGTGGAGAGACGGTTTTTATTGATTTATTAGAAAAAAATAATTTTTTAGTTGATTTTACTTCAATTGATACCAAACTTGCAAAAGAAGCAAAGATGATGTGGATTAACTACCCAAATAATCCAACTGGTGCAATCGCTAATCTTGATTTTTTTAAAGAAGCAGTAGAATTTTGTAAAGAATTTGATATAGCTTTAATGCATGATGCTTGTTATACAGAAGTAACTTACGATGGTTATATAGCTCCTAGCATACTGCAGGTCCCTGGAGCTATGGATATATGTATTGAATTCCATTCATTATCTAAAACTGCAAATATGACTGGATGGAGGGTAGGAAGTGCAGCTGGTAACCCTGATTTAATTAATGCACTAATGAGAGTTAAATCTAATATTGATTCAGGATTATCTCAAGCAATTCAAGAAATGGGTATCGAAGCTTTTTCTTTATCAAATGATTGGATAAAGAAAAATAATGATATATATAAAAAAAGAAGAGATAAAGTTGTTGCAACTTTAAATGAAATTGGGCTACATGCAAATGCACCAAAAGCAACTTTATATATTTGGACAAAAGTCCCTGAGGGTTATACTTCAGCGTCTTTTACTGAAAAATTATTAGAAGAAGCAAATGTAGTTGTAACTCCAGGTAGTGGATATGGAAGGGCAGGTGAGGGTTATGTAAGACTTTCACTTACTATTCCTGATGATCAAATTGATGAAGGTCTTAAAAGGTTGTCAAAATTAAGTTTAAAATAATTTGAAATTACATAAAACTAAAATACAAAAAGAAAAAGCATTGCTTGTAGCTTGTGCAATAAAAGGTAAGTCTTCTATAAAAAAACTTAAAGAATCTTTATCTGAGCTTAATAACCTAAGTATTTCTGCTGGGGCAGAACCAATATATGAAATTTATCAACTTTTGCAAAAACCTCAAAATACATATATCGGATTAGGAAAAATATCTGAAATTAAAGAGTATATAAAAAATCATGAAATAGAAGTTTGTATTTTTGACGATGAGTTACAACCTAGTACACAAAAAGTGTTAGAAAATAAGTTAGGAATTAAGGTTATTGATCGAACCGCTTTGATTTTAGATATATTTTCTAAAAGAGCTCAGTCTCATGAAGGAAAATTACAAGTTGAATTAGCCCAATCTGAATATTTACTCCCTAGATTGGCAGGACAATGGTCTCATCTTGAAAGATTAGGAGGAGGAATTGGAACAAGAGGTCCTGGTGAAACACAAATAGAAACAGATAGACGACTAATAAGAGGAAAAATTAAAAGAATTAAAGCAGGAATGAAAAAAGTTGAGTCAACTAGAACTTCACAAAGAAGTAAAAGAATTAATAATAACATTATTAATTTTTCTTTAGTTGGATATACTAATTCAGGTAAAAGTTTACTTTTTAATAAGTTAGTTAAATCAAATATTTTATCTAAAAATCAATTATTTTCTACTTTGGATACAACCACTAGAAAGATTTTTTTAAATGAGGAAATTTATTCTACAATTTCAGATACTGTGGGTTTTATAAATAAACTTCCAACAATTTTAGTAGAGTCGTTTAAATCAACTTTAGAAGAAGCGATAAATGCAGATATATTACTGCATGTTGTTGATTATTCCTCAGAAGACTATAATGAAAAAATAGAAACAGTTGATAACATATTATTTGAATTAGGTTTAAATAAAGTTCCTAAAATTTTGATAAAAAATAAAATAGATCTATTACCAATTTCCTCAGAATATTTAGATTTAGATGAAAGTTATTTAGCTCAGATTTCTACTTCTGCAAAAGATGGTACTGGAATAAATGAACTTAGAAACTCTCTTTTAAGCACTTCTCAAATAGTTAGAAATCAAAAAAAATATATACTATTATAAAAATTACAATTTTTTAATAAAATATTAGGAGTTACAATTGATAACCGGTAAAAAATATCAAGATAATTTAAACTTAAAATCTCATTCTCATCCCTTAGATCCACTTACTTATAAAGAAATTAACACTGTTAGTGAAATTGTAAAATCTAAATCTAATTTGGGAGAAGAATTACTTTTTGAAACTATTATGCTAATTGAACCTTCAAAAGAAGAAGTTCTATCATATAAATTAGGTGATTATTTATCACGTAAAGCTTTTGTAGTAGTTCTTAATTATAAAAAAGAAAAAATGTATGAGTTAAATATATCTATTGATAAAGAAGAAATTTTAGATTGCAAAGAAATTCTGAATGTTCAGCCAGCTTTTATGTTTGGTGACATTAATATGGATTTTAACCAATGGGAAGCTAAGATGAAACAAGATCCTAAGCTTATAGAAGTATTAAAAAAAAGAGGTATTACTGACCCTAGCTTATTAATGATTGATCCATGGCCAATAGCAAACTTTGGTAATAGTGAAGAAGAAGGAAAAAGATTAGCCTTGGGAAGGTGTTGGATAAGGAGAGAACCTGAAGATAATGCTTATGCACGACCAGTTGAAGGACTTTCAATAATATTTGATCTTAATAAAAATCAAATATTAGAAATTCAAGATTTTGGGATAGTAGAAATACCACCTGAAGATGCTAATTATTCAAGAAAATATCAAAATGAATTTAGGACTGATCTTAAGCCTATTAAAATTACTCAGCCTGAAGGACCTAGTTTTATAGTTGAAGGTAATAAAGTGAGTTGGCAAAAATGGAGCCTTAGAATTGGTTATACAAAGAGAGAAGGTTTAGTAATACATACCGTAGGGTATGAAGATTCTGGAAAGGTAAGGCCTATTATTTATAGAGCGGCTCTTTCTGAGATGATTGTTCCTTATGGAGACCCTACAAATGATCATTATAAAAAACAAGTCTTTGATGCAGGTGAAGTTGGAATAGGAAAATGTGTAAACTCACTTGAGCTAGGCTGTGATTGTCTTGGAGAAATTAAATATTTTGATGTAGATTTATTTGATAAATCAGGTGAAGCTATTTCACTTAAAAATGCTATTTGTATGCATGAAGAAGATTATGGAATTCTATGGAAACATACAGATACTAGAACTGGTGAATCAGAAACAAGAAGATCAAGAAGGCTTGTCATATCTTCTATAGTAACTGTAGGAAATTATGAATATGGATTTTTTTGGTATTTTTATCAAGATGGAGGAATTGATTATGAAGTTAAACTTACAGGAATTGTAAATTCATCAGCACTACCAAAAGGAGTCAAACCTAAAAATGGAACTCTTGTTGCTCCACAAGTAGTTGCTCATAATCATCAACATTTTTTTAATGTGAGATTAGATATGATGGTTGATGGAATTGAGAACTCAGTATATGAAGTTGATACAGTAATGGATCCAATTAATGAAGAAAATAAGCATGGGAATGCTTTTTCAACTAAGAAAACATTAATAGAAACTGAAAATGAAGGAACTAGAGTAATAGACCCTTTTGCAGCAAGATATTGGACGGTGACGAACCATGCAAGCAAAAATTATATGGGAGAACCTGTAAGTTACAAGATATCTCCTGGAGAAAATGTACTTCCTTTTTTCAATAAAGACTCTGTAGTTATGAAAAGAGCAGGCTTTATGAATGGTCATCTATGGGTAACTCCATTTAATAAGGATGAAATGTATGCCGCAGGGCTTTATCCTCAACAGCATTCTGGAGGAGATGGTTTGCCAAAATGGATAGCAGCAAATAGAGACCTTAAAGATAAAGATTTAGTAGTGTGGTATACATTTGGTCATAATCATATTCCTAGACTAGAAGATTGGCCTGTAATGCCTGTTGCTTATACAGGATTTTCAATTAAGCCTTC
>TARA_B110000116_G_scaffold52514_1_pt1 | contig 11288 bp, 9 predicted proteins | sample TARA_B110000116 | Tara Oceans TARA_B110000116 (sample SAMEA4397355) | marine metagenome | biome: Polar Biome; feature: [ZZZ] marine water layer (ENVO:01000295); material: water (ENVO:00002006), including particulate matter (ENVO:01000060) such as... | depth 199 m
CTGTGCTTTGGCACAGAACTATTTGCTCTAGGCATATTATTCTCCTACTTATTGAGCAAGCATTCGACGGACGCGCTTTTCTTCAGAAGCATCTACCAAGTCAGGTTGACGCATCTTTCGTTTTGCACTGTTACTCCGGCGAACTAGCATATGGCTATGGTTTGCTTTGTTTCGTTTTATTTTACCAGTACCTGTCAAACGAAATCGTTTGGCGGCACTGCGTCTTGTTTTCTGCTTTGGCATTGACTATCTCCTATTTTCCAGTCAAAACGATCGTCTGTCGACGACCCTCCAAGTTCCCTTGCTTTTCAACCTCTGCGAGATCTGAAAGCATTTCAATTACTCTATTTAAAACTTCCAGACCTAAATCAGTTCTGGAAAGTTCTCTTCCTCTAAACATAAGAGTTACTTTAAGCTTGCAACCCTCAGATAAAAATTTTCTTCCTAAATTTACTTTAGTTTCCAAATCGTGATCATCGATTCTAGGGCGAACACGAATTTCTTTAATCTTAACTACATGCTGTTTTTTCTTGTTTGCATGGGCTTTCTTTTTTTCTTCATATTTAAGCTTCCCATAATTAAGAATTTTTGCTACAGGCGGTTTAGCTTTTGGCGCAATTTGAATAAGGTCTAGACCAACATCTTTTGCTTTTTCTATTGCATCTTTTAAACTTGTAACTCCTAATTGTTCACCAGATTCTGATATTAATCGTACTTCACTAGCTGGTATATCTTCATTGATTTTTAACTTATTGACTTTCGCGATGAGGCATACTCCTTTGTTTGATTTCAGATGATAGGTTTGATAAAAGGTCGCCTACTTGTACTGCTCCTTGGTCACCTACTAGCCTACGTCTAATAGACACAGTCTTAGCTTCAGCTTCTTTTTCACCAACAATTAGCATAACAGGTATTTTCTTCAATTCTGCCATACGAATTTTTGCACCTATTTTTTCTGGACGATCATCTAATGATGCTCTAATTCCAGCTTCTTTAAATTTTGTTTCTATAATTTTTGCATAAGAATGTGTTTTTTCCGATACGGGCAAAATAGTTACTTGAGTAGGAGCTAGCCATAAAGGGAAATCTCCACCATAGTGCTCGATTAAGAAACCAATAAAACGTTCATGAGTGCTTAATGGAGCACGATGAATACATAAAGGAGTCTCTTTATATCCATTTTTATCCGTAAAAGTTAAGTTAAATCGTTTTGGAATAGCAAAATCAACTTGATTTGTTGCTAATGTAAATTCTTTACCGATAGCACTCCATACTTGTACATCAATTTTAGGACCATAAAAAGCTGCTTCACCAGAAATTTCAACATAATTAATACCACCTTCGGTTAGTGCTTTTCTTACAGCATCTTCAGTCTCTAACCATAATTCTGGTTCATCAATATATTTTTTTCCAAGGTCATCAGGGTCATGCAAACTTAATCGCATTTCATATTTTTCTATACCAAATATTTTAAAGTATTCTAAGTACATATTACACACATCTAAAAATTCAGAATCAAAATCTGACTTTGAACAATATATATGTGCATCATTCATCTGCATACTTCTTACACGCATTAAACCAAATAGTTGACCAGACTTTTCATAGCGATAACATGTTCCATATTCAGCTATTCTAAATGGTAAATCTCTATAGCTTTTAGGTGAGGCATCATAAATTTTATGATGATGAGGGCAGTTCATTGGTTTTATATAATATTCAATCCCATCTACATCCATAGCTGGATACATAGCATCTTTATACAAATCTAAATGACCTGATTTTTTATAGAGTTCACCTTTTGTCAAATGTGGAGAGCGAACTTGATGGTAACCATGTCTTTGTTCAGTTTCTTTTGCCAGTGTTTCAAGCTCATTAATAATTACACCTCCATTAGGTAACCAAAGTGGTAAGCCTGGGCCAACTTCATCATCAAATGTATAAATTTCTAATTCTTTCCCAATTTTACGATGATCTCTCTTTTTTGCTTCTTCTAGAAAATTTAAATGCTCTTTTAAAGCCTCTTTAGAATGAAATACAGTTCCATAAATACGTTGAAGCATTTTTTTACTTTCATCTCCACGCCAATATGCTCCAGATGTGGTTAGTAATTTGAAGTGCTTAATTCTATTAGTAAAAGGAACATGGGGACCACGGCACAAATCAATAAATTCACCTTGACCGTAAGCAGAAATTTGGTCTTTTGAATCAATTTGTTCTATAATCTCCACTTTATAATTCTCACCCATTTTTTTAAACATTTTAATCGCATCATCACGATTAAGTTCACTACGTTCAACAGAAAGATTTTGGCTAGATAATTCTCTCATTTTATTTTCAATCAATAATAAATCCCCATCAGTGAATGGATTCTCTATATCAAAATCATAATAAAATTTATTATCAATAGCAGGGCCTATAGTTACTTGAGATTTTGGCCATAATATTTTAACTGCTTGAGCCATCAAGTGCGCAGTGCTATGCAATAATACTTCATGCCCTTCTTCAGATTTTCCTGTATGTAAAATTAATGTAGCATCTTCATTGATTGGTGTAGTCGCATCAGTTAAAACTCCATTTATAGTGGCTGCTAAAGTATCCTTAGCTAATCTTTCGCCAATACTTTCTGCAACAACTAGGGGCGTTACACCCAATTCAAAATCTTTAGTTGATTTATCAGGTAAAGTTATTCTGATTTGACTCATAACTGAATACACTTATCCGTATACGAAGAAATATTCGATCCAAAAGAAGACGAATAGTTTATAATTATCATTATATACTGTTTTGACTTGGTTAAAAAATTAAACTTCAGGACTGATGAATTCTAATTTTTTTTATGTGGGCGATAACGGAGTCGAACCGCTGACCTCTTGCGTGTCGAGCAAGCGCTCTAACCAGCTGAGCTAATCGCCCTTAAAAAGCGCAAGAATTTAACGGAGTTAGATGATAAACAGTTAGGATATTTGTAATTTAATTTTTGGCAATTCGTGAAGGCTTTAAAGTATCTTTATACAAAGAATCATTAGCTAACATTAATATTGCTAATTGAATGGTATTATCATCATTTAATGCTTGTTTCAGCCTTCCCACTGGGCCATCAAACAAACCAGCAAACTCTAAATGCAACAGTTTCAATATATCATTCGACTCTTTTTCTCTTAGTTTAGCTTCTTCATTAAAATAGAATTCATTCAAGGAATCAATAGCTTTTTTAACTATTATATTTGAGGAATTTAACTTTTCAACTTTTAAAGCAAAATTGTCTAAATCTTTTCTGCCTGGAAGAATAATTGGGTCTTTATCTTTAATGAAGTTTTGGAAATCAATTAAAATTTTATTATCATTTTTAACCTTATCAAACGAACTGTATTTATATTTATTTTGCTGAGCAAAGGAATAAAAATAACCATTGCGCCAATACTGCGTTGATAATATTTCCATTAATTCAGGTTTTACTAATGAGTCAGGTGTTATTCCATCGTTACCAAGTACAACGCGACCACCAATAGTTTTAAAAACAGAATCTTCTTTCGTATTATTAATTATAAATTTTTCATCTATATAATCACGCTTCTGAATAAATCGTCCACTTGGTACATAATAACGTGCAGTAGTTATCTTTATTGCCCGCTTATCATCAAGCTGAAAAGCTGATTGCACTAGACCTTTCCCATAAGACTTTTGACCTATTATAACTCCTCTATCAAGGTCTTGTACAGCTCCTGCAACTATTTCACTAGCAGAAGCACTACCTTGATTTATTAAAATAGCAATTTTTGTATCAATTGGTACTAGAGGGTTTTGACGTGAATAAAATGTTCGATTCGATTTTTTCGCTCTACCTTTTGTGGATACCAGCGGTTTATCTTTATCTATGATCATATCTAAAATTGAAATAGCTGCATCCATTAACCCACCTGGATTATCACGAAGATCAATTATAATTGAATTTGCATCATTATTTAATATTTGAGCAATCGCACCTGTCATTTCATTTGCAGTATTTTTTGAAAACCTATTTAATCTTATATATCCTATTTTATTAGATAACATTCCAGAGTATGTAACATCCTTAACAGAGATTTGAGACCTAATTAAATTGAATTCAATTGTGTCATCATCGCCGAATCTTTTTACAGTTAGCTTAACCTTAGTCCCTTTTTTCCCACGTATTTTTGCAGCAGCTCCATTAAATGAAATTTTATCAACGTCTTCATCATCAACTTTTAATATTATATCTCCACTCATCACTCCAGCCTTTTTTGCTGGACCTCCATCCATTGGAGCGACAACTGACATAGTATTATTTCTATAGCCTAATTGAATGCCAACCCCTCCATACTCACCTTTAGTAAGAATGTTAATTGTGTGCTGTTCATCATCAACTAAAAATGTAGTATAAGGGTCTAAATTTTGAGTAATGGCATTAATACTAGCTTTTGTAAAAGCTTCTGGGTCTAATTCATGCAAATAAGTAGAAAAAATCTGGCTATATACTTGGTTAATTAATCTCTGAGATTGTGCTATTTGCCTATAAAAACTAGATTGAGTAATCGCTAACGAGATAATTCCAACAAAGAGAATTATAGGAATAAATATTTTTATACGTCTTTTCATTACAGTATTTGTCTTCTCCTTAGTTCAGCGAGTATGGATTTGTGAATGTTTTCAATTGTATCATGACCATTAATTACAATAAATCTTTCTTTAAATCGAATTGATAATTCCAAATATGTATTCCTGACTAATGTTTGGAACTCTATCCCAGCACCTTCAATACGATCTTCTTCCTTGTTTTTTCTTTTTGAAGCTTCTTCAGGTAAAATATCTACAAAGAATGTTACATCTGGTTCTAACTCATATGTAGCAAAATAATTAAGCTTAATTAACCAATCTAAATCAAGTTTTCTACCACCACCTTGATAAGCCAGTGTTGAATCATAAAATCTATCAGCAACGACATTTCTCCCGTTAATTAAATTAGGCATTATAACTTCATATGTAAGTTGCGCGCGACTACCTGTCATCAATAATGCCTCAGTTCTATCTGAAATATTAGATTGATGACGATGAAGTAAAATTTCTCTTATTTCTTCTGATATAGTAGTTCCACCTGGCTCTCGAACAAGAATAGTCTTTTTTTCAATACTATTCATAGCTTCTACAAGCATTTTTACCTGTGTACTTTTTCCGCAACCATCGATACCTTCAAATGTAATGAAATGACCTTTAGAAATAGACATTCGGATTGTCCTTTCCAAGCATAATTACAAATTCACCTCGTGGAGTATTTTTTTTAAAATAACTTAATAGATCTGAAACCTTACCCCTTTGGTATTCTTCATGTATCTTTGTTAATTCACGTCCAATTACTGCCGGTCTATCACCGACATAATTTAATATATCATTCAATGTTCGAATTAAACGCATAGGACTTTCATATAAGATAGTTGTTGCTTCTATTGATGCTATACGTTCAAGTTTTTTTCGCCTCCCTTTTTTATGAGGTAAAAATCCCTCAAATAAAAAACGATCTGTTGGCAAGCCAGAAGCTGACAACGCTGTTATCGAGGCAGAGGCTCCAGGAATTGCTTCCACTTTAATTTTTTTTTCAATTGTTGCCCTAATTAGTTTATAGGCTGGGTCACTAATTCCAGGAGTCCCTGCATCTGTAACTACTGCAACATTTTTTCCGGAAATTAAATGGTTAATAATTTGAGGAATTCTAGTAAATCTATTATGTTCAAAATAACTAATTGTTGGTGTTTTAATACTATAGTGCACTAATAATTTTTTTGTATGTCGAGTATCTTCAGCAGCTATTAATGTGGATTCATTTAAAATTCTTATCCCACGCAAAGTCATATCTTCTAAATTTCCAATAGGTGTAGAAACTATAAAAAGGACACCATTAGTGGCCATTTTCCTATATCTTTCTTATTGCCTTATCGATCATAAAGAAGCCTTGATCAATTTCAGGTTTGGTTATGTTTAAATGTGGTCTAAAACGGATAGTTTTATTTCCACAACCTAACATCATTGCTCCTTCTTCAGCTATTAATCCAATAGTTTTGTCTCTCTCTTTAGAATCTCTCATATCAAAAGCTCCAAATAAACCTAAGTTTCGAACATTTGAAACTAAACCAGAATGAGACTTTTGAAGAGCTACTAGTTGTTCTTTTAAATATTCTCCATTTTTAGCAGCATTTTGTACAAGATTATCTTTTTCCATTATCTCAAGATATATTGTAAATCTTACCATATCGACTAAACTACCACCCCATGTGGAGTTTAGTCTACTTGATTCTTTAAATACGTGTCCATCAACTTCATCTAGCCTTTCTCCAGCAAAAATCCCACAAACTTGTGTCTTTTTACCAAAGCTAATAACATCTGGTTGAGTACTAACATCCGTGCAATCACAGTTACACTTATTTTGATTAAATTGCTGATGAGCCCACATTGAGCCAGTAATACCCGCTCCAGTTTGCACCTCATCATAAATTAAGAGGAATTCATGCTCATTAGCTAAATTCCTTAATTGTTGAAAAAATTCACATCGAAAATGGTTATCGCCGCCCTCACCTTGTATGGGTTCAATAATCAATCCTGCTATTTCATCTTTATTTTTATCTAAAGCTTCTAAAATTTGTTTTATGGCAATCTTCTCAGCATTAATGACGTTATTTAATGAATCATTATTTAAAGGAAAATTTATTTTAGGATTATCAATCCTTGGCCAATCAAACTGTGGATAATACAAAGTTTTTCTAGGGTCAGGTGAATCTGTCATACTCATCGTATATCCTGTCCTTCCATGAAAACATTCTTTAAAATGAATAATTTTAGAGCCTTTCTCTCCTCTTCCAGCATTTAAATTTTTTCTAACTTTCCAATCAAAAGCAGTTTTTAATGCATTTTCCACACCTAATGCCCCACCTTCCACATAAAAAGCATATGGTAAATATTCAGGTTGAGCAACTCGTCCCATAGTTGAAACAAACTCAGCCATTTGTGTTGAATATATATCAGAATTTGTTGGCTTATTTAGTGCAGCAGCAGTAATTCTATCTTTATGATCTAAAACATAAGGATGATTGTAACCTACTGGCATGGATGCGAACATTGAAAAAAGATCTAAATATTCTCGCCCATCTCTTCCATCAACAAGCCAAACACCATGGCTTTTCTCCAGATCAATAACTTGATCCATTCCATCTGCGAGCATATATTTTTCTATTTCACTTCTTACCTTAGTAGCTTTAATTATATTCATAAACTCTCATATTTCTATATTTATACCATTATTCTAAATTAAATTCTATTCCTTGAGCTAGTGGGAGTTCCTTGCTCCAATTCAAAGTATTAGTTTGGCGTCGCATATATTGCTTCCAAGAATCAGATCCTGATTCACGACCTCCACCAGTTTCTTTTTCACCACCAAATGCTCCGCCTATTTCAGCACCTGAAGTTCCAATATTTATGTTTGCAATGCCACAATCACTTCCTCTATGAGATAAAAATTCTTCCGCATTCACTATTTTAGTCGTAAACATTGATGAGGATAGTCCTTGAGGAACATTATTATGCATATTAATTGCTTCATCTAAATCCTTATAAGACATAATATATAAAATAGGCGCAAAAGTTTCATGTTGAACTATATCCCAATCATTTTGAGCTTTTGCAATAGCTGGTGTAACAAAATTCCCCTCTTGGTTTAACTTTTCTCCTCCGCAAAGTATTTCACCGCCACTAGATTTAACTGTTTTTACAGCATCAAGAAAATCTGATACAGCATTTTCATTAACTAAAGGGCCCATTAATGTATTTTTATTTAAAGGATCACCAATGTTTACTTGCTTATATGCTTTTAATAAACGATCAATAAAATTATCATGTATACTTTCATGTATTATAATTCTTCGCGTCGAAGTACATCTTTGACCAGCAGTTCCTACAGCACCAAAAACTACGGCTGGAATAACTAAATCTAAATTGGCTGATTCATCAATTATAATTGCATTATTACCGCCTAATTCCAAAATGGTTTTACCAAACCGCTCAGCAACTTTTGAACTAACGTGTCTTCCCATCTTTGTTGAACCTGTAAATGAAACTAGTGGAATAGTTTTATCAGCAAGCATTCTTTCACCAACAACCGATCCTTTACCAATTATTGTTGAAAATATTCCCGAGTATCCATTTTTCTCCATTACTTCATTACATATATTTTGAACTGCAATCGCGCAAAGAGGTACGCTAGAAGAAGGCTTCCAAATAGTAGTATCGCCGCAGATAGCTGCTATAAATGCATTCCAAGCCCACACTGCTACTGGAAAATTAAAGGCTGAAATAACGCCTACAGGACCTAAAGGGTGCCATTGTTCATACATTCTATGATCTTGACGCTCAGAATGCATAGTTTTTCCATATAGCATCCTTGATTGGCCTACAGCAAAATCTGCAATATCAATCATTTCTTGAACCTCGCCGTCACCTTCTTGTTTAATTTTACCCATTTCTAATGAGACTAAACTTCCTAAAGGGTCTTTTTTTAACCTAAGTGCCTCCCCCATTTCTCTAACCAGTTGACCCCGTATAGGTGCAGGAACTTTTCTAAATTCGTTAAATGCAATTTCAGAATCTTGAATTATTCTTTCATAATCATCTTCAGATGCTTGATAAACAGAAGCAATAACTTCTCCGCTCGATGGATTTATTGATTCAATAATAGATTCTTGATTAGCGCTTGACCATTTATTCGCGCCTGAACATGCACCTTGGTTAAAATCATTAATTCCTAATTCAGATAATATTGAATTCATCTAGGTTCCTTAACTCGTATATAATTTGAAACAAATATAAACAATAAAAGAAGTTACATTTTTACGAGAATATTCAAAAGGATTGTCCTCTAAAATCTATAAAAATGATACAAAAATAAATATTAAAGGACTTGTAAAAATTAATGAGTCAAATCTATCAAGGACTCCACCATGACCCAATAATAATTTACCTGAATCTTTAACTCCAGCATCACGTTTAAACATTGATTCTACAAAATCCCCTAATTGACCACATATTCCTACAATAATAGTTAAAATCACTAATTGTAAAGTATTTAGTTCTATCTGAATAAATCCGATATTATTCATAAAATAAAAAGATAAAAAAGAACCAATAATACCAGCAACAAAACCAACAATAGTCTTCTTTGGGCTTATTCTTTCAATTAATTTTTTCTTACCCCAGAGCATTCCAAACGCGTAAGCACATGAATCACAAACCCAAACTGAGAAAATCATTGCCATTGTAAATCTTGAACCATTTAAACTATCCCAATTACGTAAAGCAATCATAGTACCCAATAATCCCGCGACGTATAAAACTCCACTTAATGTTATATTTATATTATTTAACGGATTATCGTGGCCACTAAACATTTCAACAAATAAAGATAAAATGATTATAATTAAAAAAAAGGATAAAAGATTTACAGCATTTGGATTGGGGAACTGTATATACATAAAACACGTCGTTAATGACATTAATATGCCCATAAGCTTATTTGGGCGAGAGTCGGATCTAGCTCTTAGGTCATAGAATTCTATTAAACACAAAAAGACAACTATTGAAATAAATCCTGCAAAGATCATCCCCCCCTCAGTTAATAAATAAATAACTGCAGGGATGCCAATTAAGGTTATAGGAAGTCGAGTTAGGAAAGTACTTTTCAAAACTATATTAAGATCTCTATTTCTTTTTGTAAAACTTTTACATTAACTGGTGTAGTGCCAAGCAATTCTCCGTCAATATTTAGCTTATTATTTTCTTTAGGTATGATTGAAAAACTATTTACTTGTTTATACTGAAGTTCAGGCGAGTTAATATGCTCACCCGTAAATAATTTTGGAAATAATTTAAGAAGACTAAAACGATTGACTTTAGGAACTATAATTATATCTACAAGACCATCATCAAGTTGTGCTTTGGGTGCCATTTTCATACCTTTTCCGACATGAATAGTATTACATGCAATTATAAAAGCAAAATCATCAGTGATTGATTCCCCATTAACTTTGAGCTCAGCAAATCGTTTACTGTTTCGCATAACTTCAATTAAAGTAGCCACATTGTAACGTTGTGTACCCAACCATCTCATTTTTTCTGCAAGATTATTGATATCGGTTGGCATACCCCAACCAACCAAATTAAAAGCATAATAAACATCACCGTTAGAATTACATTCTAGAACATCAATAAATCTTCTATTACCTGATAAAATACGTTTCGTGGCATCAATAGGATCTTGGCAATTCATATCACACATAAATGAATTTCCTGTGCCACCAGTTATAAGACCTAAAGGAAAACGCTTTTTATCTTTACGCTTGAGTAGACCATTAATGGCTTCGTGCATTGTACCATCGCCACCTATGCAACAAAAACCATCATAATTTGTCATATCAACATCCATTGCCAAGTCACGTGCATGACCAGCATATTCAGTTTCAATAACAGTTACTTCAGCATTTTCAGATTCAAAAATAGGTAGAACTTGGCTAAGTATTTTAGACCCTTTCTTAGTGCCTCCATGAGGATTGAGAGTTATGTAGTATTTAGACAAAACTAATTTTTATGCTTCATGTATTTATTATCACCCCATTCAATAACTTCAATTTTAACATCAGTTGTTCCTTGAACAATAAAATCGAGTTTCTTTGCAGCGCCATACGAACAATCTAGAATGCGGCCTTTAATATATGGGCCCCTATCATTCACCCTCAAAATTAAGGATTTATTATTTACTAAGTTCGTAACGCGTACAATTGTATTCAAGGGAAGAGTTTTATGAGCTGCCGTCAATCCATACATATCGTAGACTTCCCCGTTTGCCGTTAGTTTACCATGAAAGTCTTCAGCGTAAAACGAACTAACACCCTTCATTATTTTACGATGTTTTACATTGGATTTAGTTTTTAGCGGTGCAGGACTTTTTGATTTTCTTACAGAAGTTTTAACTGTTCCAGTACGATACCTTGGTGAATTTGAGCAGGCAATAAGATTAACAAAAAAAACTAGTAATATAAACTTCATCATTATTTAATTATATTTTTGAACCTTACCAATCATTTCAACTAATGTATTCCAATTTGACTCTGTAATATAAGTACTAATCGAATCAATTAAATCTTCACCAACACCGGGATTCCTATAATTAGCTGTACCAACTTCAACTGCAGTTGATCCAGCAAGAATATACTCAGCCACATCGGTTGATG
>TARA_B110000116_G_scaffold191454_1_pt1 | contig 11281 bp, 8 predicted proteins | sample TARA_B110000116 | Tara Oceans TARA_B110000116 (sample SAMEA4397355) | marine metagenome | biome: Polar Biome; feature: [ZZZ] marine water layer (ENVO:01000295); material: water (ENVO:00002006), including particulate matter (ENVO:01000060) such as... | depth 199 m
TCAGAAAAAAGAAAACATCGAAGTTGAGTGCGCCCTCTGCGCTAAAGTCGATGTAGCTGCAAACGAAAGTAAGTGGTATACATTGCCAGATATTACACTCATTAGTCGTTAGATAAATACAAAATTGAAATGATTTATCTGGCGTAATTTTAACATTTATTTTTCCCCGACCGACTGATCGGCATACTGGAGAATAATTCCTGAACCTTCTGCATCTAGATTGACTATGCTGTGGGCACAATTGTGCATTTTCGGTGGAGCCCACAATTCGCTCAACGGGCGTTTTTCAAGATGGCATAGAAAGGATTTGATTAAGGCTCCATGACTTACAAGAGCAATTTTTTGCTGAGGATGGCCTGCGGCAATTTCTCCCACCGTTTCGACAGCGCGTTTTTGTAAATTGGAAAATGATTCTGCTCCTTCAACATTAAATAGGTGAGGTTCTTCCCAGAAGTGTTTATAAGAATCTGGTTCGCGAATTGCAATATCGTCATAAAGAACGCCTTCCCACGGACCGAGAAAAATTTCTCGGAGAGAGTCTAGATAATTAATCTCGGTTGTTGACTCAGAGAATGCATGCTCCGCAGTCTGGCGCGTGCGTAGACTGCTGCTGCAATATATCCTATCAAACTCAAGTTGCCCGATACGCTGCCCAAGCTCTTTTGCCTGTTGGATGCCCAAATCCGTTAGATGTGACTCGCTTTGACCCTGAGCTCGTCGTTCTTTGTTCCAGTTGGTCTCTCCGTGCCGAATTAAATGAATCTCCATTCTCACTTTTCCCTATCAATTACGTTGGTTCGCGTTCTCGAGACGGCATTCAACCAACCGTCATATTGTTTCTCTCTCCAGACATCATCTTTGCTCGGTTCAAAGCGCTGGTCTAGTTTCCACTTGGCACTTATTTCTTCTAGTGATTCAAAAATCCCAGCCTGTAGGCCGGCGATATAGGCTACACCCAGGGCCGTTGTTTCAGTAAGCTCGGGCCTTAGTACTTCAATACTTAGCAGGTCAGACAACTTCTGCATCACATAGTCATTGTTCGACATTCCCCCATCGACACGAAGGCTGGCTAATCTGCCACCATCCGCTTCGATCGCGAGTAATAGATCTTTGCTCTGATAACAAACGGAGAGTAAAGCGGCAGTAACCACTTCTTTCACGCCACTGTCACGAGTTAGCCCAAACAATGCCCCTCGCGCTTCAGGGTCCCAGTAAGGCGCTCCTAACCCAGTGAAAGCAGGCACCAGATAGACGGTAAGGTCTTCGCTGGTTTGCTCTGCAAGTGCCTCAGACTCACTCGCCTGTTCGATGAGTTTTAAGCCATCCCTAATCCACTGCATGGTGGCACCTGCCATGAAGATGCTACCTTCAACCGCGTAGCTGGTTTCACCATTCAGGCGAAAAGCGACGGTACTTAGAAGACCGTTTGTAGATTTGACTACCCGATTGCCGGTATTTAATAAAAGAAAGCAGCCAGTGCCGTAGGTGCTCTTGGCCATGCCAGCGGAGAAACAACACTGCCCGAATGCAGCAGCCTGTTGGTCGCCAATAATTCCTGTAACGGGTATGGGGCTACCAAAGAACTTGGCATCACATTCACCATAGTCAGCTGCACAATCTTCAACAGTTGGTAAGAGAGAGGCGGGTATATCGAAAATTTCGAGTAGCTCGTCATCCCATCGTTGGGTATGAATATTAAATAGCTGTGTTCGGGATGCGTTTGTGGCATCGGTGCGGTGACTGTGACCTTTACTTAGATGCCAGAGAAGAAAACAATCGACTGTACCGAAAGCTAGCTCGCCATTTGCAGCTCGCTCCTTGGCACCTTCAACATTCTCTAGCATCCAACGAATTTTACTCGCTGAAAAGTAAGAATCGATGAGCAAACCGGTCTTTTGCTGAATCATTTCTTCGAAATGCTGCGCTTTCAATTCTTCGCAGTAGTCGCTGGTTCGACGATCTTGCCAAACGATTGCATTGTAGATTGGAAGACCAGTCTCTTTGTCCCATACGATGGTGGTCTCACGTTGATTGGTTATTCCTATACAACGAATCTGCTCAGCTGTAATTGAGGCTGTTTCGAGGGCGGTGTGACAACTAGCAAGAGTGCTTTGCAGAATCTCCATCGCATCGTGCTCTACCCAGCCGTTGTTAGGGAAGTGTTGTACGAATTCCTGCTGTCCTACGGAGAGTTTATTTCCCTGAAAGTCGAATATCAGAGCGCGGCTGCTGGTAGTGCCCTGGTCGATCGCGAGAATGAAATTCTTCATGTCAATAATCTCTTCAATAAAATCAGACTATCCCCTTGCCTTTCAATCTCCTATAGCTTGCAGGTATCTCGCTGCATCGCTGAAATAAGACTAAGTGAAAATAAGCTCTCATGTTACCCTAAGTAACTACAACGTGGGTAAGTTCGTAGGCCACTCTAAGCTATTCCCAGACAAGAACCCCTGATTCAAGAAACCTATGCGTGATCTCCTAATAATTGGTGGCGGCATCAATGGGACCGGGATTGCTGCGGATGCAGCGGGTCGCGGTTTGGATGTAGTCCTCTGCGAAAAATTTGACCTTGCCTCGGCAACTTCGTCTTGGAGTACTAAGCTTATCCATGGCGGCTTGCGTTATCTCGAATTTCATGAATTCTCTTTGGTGCGAAAGTCATTGCAAGAACGAGAAGTGCTCGCCGCAGCAGCTGCACATATTATTAAGCCGCTTGCCTTTCATATTCCTCAGTTGCCACATTCTCGAAGCTCATGGCTTATCCGAGCCGGACTGTTCTTATATGATAATTTGGCGCGGCGTAAGCGGTTCGGGGGATCGCGTTCAATTAAGATAGATACTGAAGGTCCTCTCAATTCGTCAATTACCTGCGGCTTCGAATATTGGGACGCACGGGTAGATGACTCGCGCCTAGTCGTATTGAATGCGCTGCAGGCTAAGCGACGGGGAGCACAGATACTTACATGCCAGGAATGCACGGGGATGAAGCCTTTAGATAATGGTTGGCGTGTCACTCTTCGCGATCACGCTAGCAATACTGATAGTGAAGTCGACTGCAAGGTCATCGTAAATGCGACTGGGCCTTGGGTTGCTGATCTATCTGAACAACTCAACAATGAGAAACCAAAGCATAAAAATCAGCTCGTCAAAGGCAGTCATGTCGTCGTGCCACGTATGCATCTTGGCTCACAGGCTTTTATGTTGCAGCACCATGATGGCAGGGTAATTTTTGTAATTCCGTGGTTGCAAGACTATACGTTGATAGGTACGACTGAAGTTGAACACAAGGGAAGCCTCGATCGTGTAGAACCCTCTAAAGAAGAAATTAGTTATCTACTCTCGATTGTGAATCTATACTTCAAGAAATCGATCTTGCATTCGGATGTTGTGTATAGCTTTGCAGGCGTGAGACCGCTAATAGATGATGAGGAGATTATCGCGAGCAAAGTATCACGAGACTTCAATTTGGAATTGGAAGTGAATCCACATCCAATACTCTCCGTCTATGGAGGCAAGGTGACTACCTATCGAATTCTGGCTGAAGATGTATTGAGTAAATTAAAGGAAGCGTTGCCGACTATGGGTCCGGCATGGACTAAGGATGCAACATTACCGGGAGGCGACTTCGATCTTCTAGAACATCTATTTCAAAAAATGGTCTCAAAGTATGCTTGGCTGGATGCGGATTTTATCAACCGCTTGTTGGACAGCTACGGTACTCTGAGCTTTGATGTGCTCGGTGAGGCTTCAGGTATGAGTGATCTTGGCGTGAATTTTGGCCACAATCTTTACCAGAGAGAAGTAGACTATCTCTGTATGGAAGAATGGGCGAAATCAGCAGACGATATTCTCTGGCGACGTAGCAAGCTAGGCCTTAAATTTTCACGTGCGGAATGCGATTCACTCGCTAACTATATAGAGCAGTTTTTTCGCACAAACTAGCTTATGGAAACACTGAATGCTTGAGATGAGAAACATTATACTTCACCAGGGAGAAGAGGTTTTCCTTGATGATATTTCCCTGTCCATGCAACGCGGCGATTTAAATATTCTTCTCGGCCCCACGCTCGCTGGCAAGACCTCCTTGATGCGGATTATGGCTGGCTTGGACAAACCAGATAGCGGTGAGCTGCTATTCGATGGGGAGTCAGTATTAGGCGTGGCTGTTCAGAAACGCAACTTGGCGATGGTATATCAGCAATTCATCAACTATCCCTCGCTGACGGTGTTTGAGAATATAGCCTCACCACTTCGGGTAGCTCGAGTTGAAAAGAGCCAGATAGCCAGGCAAGTAACTGAAGTAGCGGAATTGCTGCAATTGACGGAGATGCTCGATCGTACTCCGGATACTCTCTCCGGCGGTCAGCAACAGAGAGTCGCGCTAGCGCGCGCGCTTATTAAGAAGGCCGATTTGGTGTTATTGGATGAGCCATTAGCTAATCTCGATTACAAGCTACGGGAGGAGCTGCGTGCTGAGCTGCCGGCCTTATTCGCTGCCATGGGCGCGGTCTTGGTCTATGCTACCACTGAGCCTAACGAAGCCCTCTTGCTTGGCGGCAATTCTGTCTGTCTGCATGAGGGCAAAGTTGAACAATTTGGCCCGACTCTGGACCTGTACCGCATGCCTGCTAGCTTGCGTTCGGCGGAGATTTTTTCAGATCCGCCTCTGAACAGCGTGAAGGTGGAATGCGTTGCAGGGCGGCTAGCATTTGCGAGTAGTCAGCAAAAGATTGGAGTTAATATCGAACACATACCGGATGGAAACTACACTCTGGCGGCGCGGCCGCATCATCTTAGCCGCGAAAGAGAGGCCTTCGATGACATAGAAGTTGAAGGAAGTGTGTCAGTCACAGAACTGACTGGTTCTGAAACGTTTGTGCATTTTTCTATGGAAGGTAATCCCTGGGTCGCGCTTCTTCTCGACATGCAGGAATTTACAGTAGCGAGTACGGTGAAATTTTATCTAAAACCACAGAATTTATTCTTATTCGACAGCGATGACGCGCTCGTTGAATGGCAGCCGACAATAAAAAGCTAGATACACAATGGCATCTATACAACTACAATCACTGGCACATCGTTATCCCTTGGCTTCCGACTACGCGCTGCGTAGCATGCGGCAGAACTGGAATGACGGTGGTGCCTATGCCTTGCTCGGCCCATCTGGTTGCGGCAAGACGACGTTATTAAATATCATCTCCGGCTTGCTCAGGCCGTCCGAGGGGAGAGTGCTTTTCGACGACATCGATGTGACAGATTTGACAACTGAGCAGCGCAATATTGCGCAAGTATTTCAGTTTCCGGTGGTCTACGACACGATGACCGTTGCAGATAATTTGGCATTTCCTTTACGCAATAGGGGCATCGCCAAGAACGAAATTGACAAGCGAGTAGCGGATATATTGCAGATGCTCGATTTGCAAGAGCGCGCAAACGATCGAGCGCGCTCGTTGACCGCAGATGATAAGCAGAAAATATCGCTAGGCAGAGGGCTAGTTAGAACTGACGTTCAAGCTATTCTCTTCGATGAGCCGCTGACTGTTATCGACCCACATCTGAAATGGCAATTACGTACGGAGTTAAAGAAGATACACCAGCGCTTTCAACATACGATGATCTATGTGACCCATGATCAGACCGAAGCGCTAACATTCGCCGATCAGGTGATTGTTATGTACGAGGGAGCGGTGGTGCAGATAGGGACACCTCAGCAACTCTTCGAGACGCCGGAACACACCTTCGTTGGTAAGTTCATCGGTTCGCCAGGGATGAATGTGCTGCCCTGCCAGGTCGATGGAAGCGAAGCCGTATTCGCAGGGAAGAGGATTTTTCTGGATAGAACTATCGAAAATTCTGCCGCCCGCTTCGAGTTAGGTATTCGCCCCGAGCATATTAAATTATCTCCAAACGAGGGTATACCACTCACTGTAACCGCGATTGAAGACGTGGGAAGGCATGTTATTGTCCGCGGTGAGATTTCGGGCGCTCACGTGGATACTTTGGTTGAGGGTGGCGTTGCGATTCCAGAGAATCCCTGTATTTCCTTTGATTCTTCGCACATAAACCTCTATGCAAACGACTATAGAGTCGGCAGCGGTAGGGGGGACTAGGTAATATGAGTATCCAGAAGGTTCAGAACAACAAAGCCTGGTTTATGGTAATGCCAGTGCTAATCTTAGTTGCTATTAGCGCGATTATTCCACTCATGACGGTAGTTAACTACTCAGTACAGGATACTTTTGGAAACAATGAATTTTTCTGGGTCGGGACGGAATGGTTTCAAGAAATACTCTCCTCGGAGCGATTTCATAACGCATTATTAAGAACGCTATTGTTCTCAGGTCTGATTCTTGCCATCGAAATTCCTCTGGGTATATTGATTGCATTAGCGATGCCAAAGCGTGGCTTGGGCGTGTCAGTATGCCTCGTTCTAATGGCACTGCCACTGCTGATTCCCTGGAATGTGGTTGGTACCATATGGCAGGTGTTTGGAAGGGTGGATATTGGCTTGTTGGGCCATGCGCTTGCCAGTCTCGGCATCGACTACAATTATACACAAAATAATTTAGACGCTTGGCTGACGCTGATACTCATGGATATTTGGCACTGGACCTCTTTGGTGGTGTTGCTTTGCTATTCAGGGCTCGTATCGATACCCGAAGTTTACTATCAGGCAGCGCGGATCGATGGCGCTTCGCGCTGGGCAGTATTTCGCTTCATCCAGCTGCCGAAGATTAAGCGAGTGTTGATGATCGCTGTTCTGCTGCGCTTCATGGATTCGTTCATGATTTACACTGAGCCGTTTGTGGTGACAGGAGGAGGGCCTGGTAATATCACGACCTTTCTCTCCATCGATCTTGTGCAGATGGCGGTGGGTCAATTTGATCTAGGCCCTGCGGCGGCCATGTCGCTTATTTACTTCCTGATCATTCTTTTGGTTTGCTGGGTTTTCTATACTGTAATGATGAGTTACGAAAATGATGAACAGTCGAATGGCGGGAGTGCGCAATAATGGCTATCTCGGCGAATAGCATGCGCAAGGTTAAGGGCACTGGCATCACCGTCTATATCCTCTTTTTGATGCTGCCTCTGTATTGGCTTCTGAACATGAGTTTCAAGACTAATCGGGAGATCCTTTCCACGTTTACCCTATGGCCGCAGGACTTCACGCTAGACAACTACATTACCATTTTTACGGACCCGTCTTGGTATAATGGTTACATTAATTCGCTCACTTATGTAGTGATGAACATGGTTATCGCTATTAGTGTCGCACTACCTGCCGCGTATGCTTTTTCGCGTTATAAATTCTTGGGAGACAAGCATCTTTTCTTCTGGCTGCTTACCAATCGTATGGCGCCGCCTGCGGTCTTTGTCCTGCCATTCTTTCAGTTGTACTCAGCCTTCGGTTTGATCGACACACATATTGCGGTAGCGCTCGCTCACTGTCTGTTCAATGTGCCGCTGGCGGTTTGGATTCTTGAGGGATTTATGTCGGGCGTGCCAAAAGAGATAGATGAGACTGCCTACATAGATGGCTACTCGTTTCCACGCTTCTTCGTTAAAATATTTACTCCACTTATCGGTTCGGGAATCGGTGTTGCCGCATTCTTCTGTTTCATGTTTTCCTGGGTCGAGCTTCTCATTGCCCGCACTTTAACCGTCACCGACGCGAAGCCTATCAGTGCTGTGATGACTCGCACCGTTTCGGCCTCTGGCTTGGATTGGGGGGTTCTTGCTGCAGCTGGAATTCTTACGATTATTCCTGGAGCGCTAGTTATCTACTTTGTTAGAAATCACATAGCTAAGGGGTTTGCGTTGGGGCGTGTTTAGACCTGCTCCGGTTACCCTTTTTGCACACAATAGCGGCTTAATTCCTCCTCAACGAGCCTATGGTTCTGATTGTCCATTCGAAATCATCTGCCACTGCGTGCTGCACCTGAATAGGGTCTACATTTTTAAAAGAAAGTCTAAGCCCTGATTATTCCAGCTGGGTTGCAGGATACTGGCAGCGAACACTCAGAGCCAAAGGCTCGTGAATAGTTAATACGCTGCTCGCGAACGGCTAGAACAGAGAGGAACAACTATTTAAGCCTTTTAATGACTAATGTGATCGGACGAATATTGGTATAGTCTTGATCTAATCATGCAGAATAATAATTTCTACGTCAGCATTTTGGAACCCCAATTTCTATGAAGTCAATACGCCTATATTCCCTAATCCTATTCATCGCAGTGATTTTCCTTAGTGTCGAACTAACAGCGCAGGCACGTTTTTATCCGGCCGCGCGCAGCGGTGGGAACTACATGCATAATTTCTATTTCCCGCCTTCGCCGAGTGCGACGCCTTGGGCGCCCGACTGGTCACCCGATGGTGAATGGATCGCTTTAGCGATGCAAGGAAGTATCTGGAAGGTAGACCCGAATACTGGCGGGGCCTATGAGCTCACTTATAACGATGCCTATCACTCCTCACCGGATTGGTCGCCAGATGGTAAATGGATAATCTATACGGCCGATTATGAGCACCAACGTATTCAACTCGAAATTCTAAACCTTGAGTCTGGCGAATCGCATATGCTCACTAACGATCAGGCTATCTACACAGACCCAGTCTTTTCACCTGACGGTACTCAAGTTGCCTATGTATCTACCAATCCTAGTGGCTACTTCAATGTGTATGTTAGGGCGATCTTGGACGGACAATGGGTAGGCGACCCGATAGCCGTTAGTCGTGACAATGAGTACGGCAGCAATAGACTTTATTTTGGTAGCGGTGACATGCATATCACACCCGCGTGGTTACCCGATGGTGATGAATTACTGATCGTATCTAATAGAGATGTGCCACTAGGATCGGGCAATGTGCTGCGTGTACCAGCGGTAGAAGATGGAATTCTGCAGGCCACTACGGTGCTTGCTGAACAAACCCTGTATCGTACGCGACCTGATGTTTCGATTGATGGTCGCCGCTTCGTTTATACGTCTACTAGCGGCTCTGCTGACCAATTCAATAATCTCTATGTGCAGCCAACCCAAGGTGGAGAGCCTTACAAGATGACATTCTTCCAGCATGATGCGTTTCATCCGCGCTGGTCGCCAGATGGGGAATGGATTGCCTTTATTTCTAATGAGGGTGGGCTTCCCCAGCTGCAGCTACTCGAGACCTATGGGGGAAAACTAATTCATGTTGCAATGAGTGAGTTACATTTCAAACGTCCTATGGGGTATTTGAAAGTTCGAGTCGTGGATAGTAGCGGCGACTCGACACATAATCGAATTCACTTGGAAGCCTTCGATGGCAAATTCTATACGCCAAACGATGCTTATGCCCGTGCCGGTGCACGTGGCGATCAGATATTTCACAACACCGGTGAGTTTGAGCTAACGCTTCCGGTAGGACAAACCTCGCTAAATATTGTAAAAGGTTTTGAGTATTTTCCGCAGAATGTCGAGGTAGAAGTTGAAGAGGGCGAAGTCGCTCAGCTAACTATTGCGTTAGAACAGATGACTGACATGGGAGCGAAAGGCTGGTATAGCGCTTCTACCCACGTGCATGCGAACTATGGTGGCAATCTGCACAACACCCTAGATAACTTAATGATGATGTCGCGTTCTGAGGATCAGGACTTAGTGCTCGAGCAGGTAGCGAATAAAGATAATCGCATCCTCGACTATCAATTTTTCGTGCCTGGCGGTGGGCAGCATCCTATTTCGGAGAAAGATCAGATCGTAGTTGTTGGCCAGGAGTATAGACCCCCATTCTATGGCCACGTGTTTATGTTTGGCATGCGCGAGCATCTAATCTCGCCCTTCGTTACTGGCTACGAGGGTACTGCTGTAGAGAGCCTGTATCCGAGTAATACCGACATGTTGCGCAAGGCGAAGGCTCAGGGCGCGATAACTGGCTATGTGCATCCCTACTTGGGAGAGGAAGATCCTCTAGAAGGCAATCTAGGCGGTGGCAAGGGATTCATGGTGGACGTGGCCCTGGGAACTGCAGATGCATTGGAATGGTCGGACTCTGCGAGATCGGGTTTCTATCCGCTGTATGCAGCTTGGAATAATGGTCTAACGGTAACCGCGACTGGTGGAGAGGATTCAATCAGCTCGCTTCATCGAAGCAAATTAATAGGTTCTTATCGTACCTATGTTTACCTCGGGAATCAGGGTTTAACAATGGAAGCCTGGTTCGACGGTCTAAAAAGAGGTCGTGCATTTGTAAGTTCCGGTCCTTTGTTAGAAATGCAAGCCGGAACTGCTTTGCCAGGTGATACAATCAGCCTTCCCGCTGGGGGTGCAAACGTCAATATTACAGGCCAGCTGCGCTCAGTAACCGACTTGAATGAATTGGTACTCGTTTGCAATGGTGAAGAAGAGGAGCGATTTTCACTGCGCCGAAACAAAAACGAACTTAATATTTCAACTGAAATAAATATTAATCGCAGTGGTTGGTGTCATCTGCGAACAGAAGGAAATACAACAGACCGGTTCCCTATGGATGTAGCTTATGTTCAGGCTTTTACCAATCCGATCTGGTTTCAAGTAGGCGAAGAGCCCATTAGAAATCCAGATTCTGTGCGTTATGCTATTGAGTGGATAGACAAGCTTGAAGCTCTAGCAGACGCTTGGCCAGGGTGGCGATCTGAGAATGAAAGAGAGCATGTATTCGGCCAGTTTGAACAGGCAAGAGAGGTCTATCGTAGCAAATTAAACTAATGTCAAATCCCTGCATAAGTTATGAAGCAGTCACTAAGTCCTATGGTAAGAAAGTTATCATAGAAGACTTGTCCCTAGATATTCCTGCCGATATTACTACTGCTATTGTTGGTGAGAGTGGAAGTGGAAAATCCACTCTCTTGCAAATGGCTAATGGTCTGGTAAAGCCTGAAAAGGGTCAGGTATCTGTCTTTAATAAATCTATTAACAAAACATCGATTACTCTACAACGACTAAAAATTGGTTATAGCGTACAAGGCGCCGGTTTGTTTCCCCACCTTTCAGTATTTAATAATGTAATTCTTATGGCAAGGCTCTTAGGTTGGGCCGATGATGCGATCCAATCCAGGTTTCAATATTTACTAGATTTATTCGAGTTGGACACGGAGCTCAGCCCTCGCTACCCCTATAGCTTGTCCAGTGGCCAACAGCAACGGGTGAGCCTGTGTCGTGCCATGATGTTAAACCCCCCATTATTATTGTTGGATGAGCCTTTTTCGGCTCTAGACCCGGTGACCAGAGAGATCATCCATAGTGAATTTTTGAGACTACAAGCAATTGA
>TARA_B110000116_G_scaffold79482_1_pt1 | contig 11252 bp, 7 predicted proteins | sample TARA_B110000116 | Tara Oceans TARA_B110000116 (sample SAMEA4397355) | marine metagenome | biome: Polar Biome; feature: [ZZZ] marine water layer (ENVO:01000295); material: water (ENVO:00002006), including particulate matter (ENVO:01000060) such as... | depth 199 m
AGATATTACCTTTGGTTATCTCATAATCTTCATGCCCTGAAATCACATTAGCCAATGTGCTTTTCCCAGAACCATTTGGCCCCATAATTGCATGAATTTCTCCCTTATTAACTTTTAAATTAATCCCGTTTAAGATTGATTTTCCCTCAATTTTACAATGTAAATTATTTATTTCTAACATAATATATTTTTTATCCTACTGAACCTTCTAATGAAATTTCTAGAAGTTTTTTTGCTTCAACTGCAAATTCCATTGGTAACTTATTTAAAATCTCAGCACTAAAGCCATTAACAATTAAAGCAATTGCCTTCTCAGTATCAATTCCTCTTTGATTACAATAAAATATTTGATCCTCTCCTATTTTACTTGTTGTTGCTTCATGTTCAATTTGAGCTGTTTTATTTTGAGCCTCAATGTATGGGTATGTATGAGCTCCACAATTATTTCCCATTAATAGAGAATCACATTGTGAAAAGTTTCTAGCATTTTCTGCACGGGGTGAAATTTTTACAAGTCCCCTATAACTTCCTTGTGATTGTCCTGCACATATACCTTTTGAAATAATAGTACTCTTAGTGTTTTTTCCAAGATGAATCATCTTTGTTCCTGTATCTGCTTGCTGAAAGTTATTTGTAACTGCAATAGAATAAAATTCTCCAATAGAATCATTCCCTTTTAATATACAAGAAGGATACTTCCAAGTAACAGCTGAGCCTGTTTCAACTTGAGTCCATGATATTTTTGCTCTATCATGGCAAATTCCTCTTTTAGTTACAAAATTATAGACTCCCCCTCTTCCTTTCTTATCTCCAGGGTACCAGTTTTGTACCGTAGAATATTTTATCTCTGCATCATCATGAGCAATCAACTCAACGACTGCTGCATGTAATTGATTTTCATCTCTAGATGGTGCTGTACATCCCTCTAAATAACTCACATAACTTCCCTTATCAGCAATTAAAAGAGTTCGCTCAAACTGTCCAGTTCCTGCTTGATTAATTCTAAAATAAGTTGACAGCTCCATTGGACACTTAACTCCTTTTGGTATATAACAAAACGACCCGTCAGAAAAGACAGCAGAGTTTAAAGCTGCATAATAATTGTCTTTTTGAGGGACAACTGTTCCTATATATTTCCTTACTAATTCAGGATGATTTTGGATTGCCTCAGAAATTGAACAAAAAATAATTCCTTTTTCTGATAAAGTGTCTTTAAATGAAGTTGCAACTGAAACAGAATCAATAACCACATCCATTGCTACTCCACTTAGTTTCTTTTGTTCATCAATAGAGATACCAAGTTTATTAAATGTTTTAATAAGTTCAGGATCCACATCATCTAATGATTTTAAGTTTTGTTTCTTCTTAGGCGCAGAATAATAAGAGATGTTTTGAAAATTCGGTTTTTCATATTTCAAACTTGACCAATCAGGTTCTACCATATCTTGCCATGACTTATATGATTCAAGACGCCATTCTGTCATCCACTTTGGTTCGTTTTTCTTTTCAGAAATTTTTCTAACTACCTCTTCATTAAGCCCAATAGGAAATGTTTCAGAGTCAATCTTTGTATAAAAACCATATTCATACTCTTTAGTCTCTAAGCTTTTCTTTAATTCTTCTTCTGTATAAGCCATTATATTAATACTTCATTCTATTTGCAAATATACAACATATCAAGACTTTTTAGAGTATTTTTGAATATGGAAAAAGAAGAAGCAAATCTAGAAAATGAGCTTTCTAATATTGGAGAAATTGCTTTAATAAAAAAAATAACAAAATCTTTTAAGTTATCTAACAAATCCAGTGTTCTTGGGATTGGAGATGATGCTGCTATACTTAATTTTGATCATAAAGAAATTATTGTATCTAAAGATATACTTATTGAGGGGATACATTTTGACCTAAGTTATATGCCTTTGAAACACTTGGGATATAAATCTATTGTTGTCAATGTATCAGATATACTGTCTATGAACGCAAAACCTTCACAAGTATTAGTATCAATTGCAGCTTCAAACAGATTTAAGATAGATGCAATGGAAGCAGTTTATGATGGCATCAATGCTGCATGTTCTAAATATAATCTGGATTTAGTTGGAGGAGATACAACATCAAGTAATAAAGGACTTATAATATCCGTTACTTGCATAGGAAGTGTTGACAAAAAGAAAGCAGTAAAACGATCTGGTGCTTCAGATGGAGATGTTATTGCTGTTAGCGGTGATCTTGGTGGGTCATACATGGGACTTCAAGTTTTAGAAAGAGAAAAGTCAGTCTTTGAGGTTAATCCTAATTCTCAACCTAATTTATCACAATATACATATTGTATTCAGAGACAATTAAAACCAGAAGCAAGAAAAGATGTAATTCAACTATTGGAAGAACTAAATATTATTCCAACATCTATGATTGATATTAGCGATGGGCTTTCAACAGAAATCAATCACTTGTCTAATTCTTCAAACATATCAATTCATATTCATGAAGAGAAAATTCCTATCTCTGATGATACTAAAAATGTTTGCAATGAATTTAAAATAAATCCTACGGTAGCTGCTTTAAATGGAGGTGAAGATTATGAATTATTATTCACCCTTTCAGAAAAAAATTCACAAAAAATAAAAGACAATCCCTTATTTACAATTTTAGGGAGTTGCACTAAGAAGAAAAATGACAACTGTATGATTACTAGTATTGGTCAAAAGATTAATATCGGTAGTGAAGGTTGGGATCCATTTAACAAAAAATAAATGCTATCCAAGCGCTACATCTAAAGACATCATTATAATAAACCCTCCAATAAATCCTAAAGTGGCAATATCTGTATATTTATCTAGCTGCGTCTCGGGTATAACTTCTTCTACAACTACAAAGATCATTGCACCAGCCGCAAAAGCAAGTGCATAAGGAAGAAGAGGTGTAAAAAAGGTAACTGCAACTGCACCTATTACTCCGGCTATTGGCTCTACAATTGCAGATAGCTGACCATACCAAAAACTTTTTAACTTAGACACCCCTGACCTTCTTAATGGCATTGCTACTGCAATTCCTTCTGGAAAATTTTGTAACCCAATACCAAATGCTAGAACCACTGCACCAGCAATTGATGCTTCTGGGATACCAGATGCTACTCCACCAAACAAAACTCCAATAGCAAGTCCTTCTGGAATATTATGAAGAGTAATTGCTAAAACTAATAATGTTGTTCTTCTCCAAGGTGTCTTAATACCCTCACTTTTTTTAAAATTTATATGGATATGAGGAAGGATTTTGTCGAGTCCAAAAATAAATAATGCTCCAAGACCAAATCCAATTGCAGATGGCATAACTTTAACAAATCCCTCTCCAGCACTCATTTCAATAGCCGGAGATAATAAACTCCAAAAACTTGCTGCTACCATAACACCCCCTGTAAAACCCAACATTCCATCTAATGACATTCTGCTCATTGATTTAAAAAGGAATACTGAAGAGGCACCAAGTGCAGTAATCCCCCAAGTAAAAAGGGTAGCATATAAAGCTCCTTGAATTGGATCTAATTGTGAAAAATATTCAATAATTTCATTCATATTTGTAAAAAATTAACAAGTTCTTGTTACTTTGAAATTTATCTTATTACTTTGAAATTTATTAGTTTGCTAAATTAAGCTAATTCATCAATACTCACAATAATGAGAGAATCTTTTGACTATATAATTTGTGGAGCAGGAGCATCTGGATTATTATTAGCTAATTCAATGATTGAAGATGATTTTTTTAGAGATAAAAAAATTCTATTAATTGAAAAAGCCAATAAATCAATTAATGATAGAACATGGGGGTTTTGGGATAATAAAGTAAATGTATTAGACTCTATAATTTTTAAAAGCTGGGATAACGCTGAATTTATAAACTCCTCTTTTAGAAAGAATTTTTCATTGTCACCCTATAAATACATGATGGTTAAAGCTGTAGATTTTTATTCTCATTTTCTAGAAAAAATAGATAATGCCTCAAACTTTGAATATGTAAATGCATCTATTTCTGAAATAGTTTCTAATACTAATCATAATTATGTTAATACATCTATCGGTAAGTTTAGTTCCAAATTAATTTTTTCCAGTTTACCACTAAATAATAATATTAATTTTAATAAATACCCACTGCTAAATCAAAGTTTTATTGGATGGACTATTGAAACTGTTGAAGATGTTTTTGATGAAAATAAAATGACACTGATGGACTTTGATCGTGATCAAAAAAATGAAACTAGATTTATTTATACTCTTCCATTTTCATCTAAAAGAGCATTAATAGAATACACTCTTTTCTCTGAAACATTAATTTCAGATAAAGAATATGAGGACGGTATAAAAGAATATCTTAATAAAAGAGGTATAAATGACTATAGAGTATTAGAGAAAGAAAAAGGTAATATTCCGATGACATGTTTCCCTTTTGAAAAATCAAATACAGATAAATTAATTTATATTGGAACTGCAGGAGGTTGGACAAAGCCAAGCACAGGATATACGATAAAAAATACAATTGAGAAAACAGAAGAACTAGTCTCATTTATACAATCAAATCAATCGTTAAAAAAATTTAAAAAAAGAAACAGGTTTTGGTATTATGATTTGTTATTATTAGATGTTTTAAAGTCAACTAAAGGAAATGGATATAAAGTATTTAGCTACATGTTTAAAAGGAATAACCCTATCAAGATATTGAAGTTTTTAGATGAAAAAACTAATCTTAATGAAGAGCTCCCAATACTTCTTTCTGTAAATAAAATTGTTTTTATAAAAGCTTTTTTAAATAGGGTTTTTAAGAAACCCTATTAATTAATGAAGAACAGTAATCTTTTAAAACACTTTTTTTATTTTTTTCTAAGTCTAGATTATTAATCAAGTTAATTGAAATGTCATAGTACTTTTTGATGTAATCTTCTAGGGCTTTTTTCGAACCTGATGATATATAGAAAGTTTTGATCTTGTCAATTCTTTCCTCTTCGCTTATCTCTAAAGAATTAAATGTATTTAGAAATAATTCTTTATCCTCTCCTTCTAGATTTTCTTTTGATAATATATATAAAAGGGTTTTCTTCTTCTCTATGATATCACATCCTATTTTTTTCCCAAAATCTTTTGATTGAGCAAACGAATCTAAATAGTCATCCTCAAGCTGAAAAGCTATTCCTAAATTTTTACCAATTTCATATAAGGTTTGAACATTATTCTTTGAAGCTTCTGAAACTATTCCTCCAAATTTGAAACTACATGCTATAAGTTCTGCAGTTTTTAATTCAATCATTTTAAAATAGTCCTTAATTTGAACATTATTTTGAGCAGAAAAGTCTATATCATATTGTTGTCCTTCACAAACAAGTCTTGCTGTTTTATTTAACTCTTTTGATAAATCAATATATTTTTGATCTTTGTAATTACTTAATAAATCATAAGACAAGATTAACATTACATCTCCTGATAGAATTGCTGTATTGTTATTCCATTTATCATTTATTGTTTTGGCACCTCTTCTGATTATTGCATTATCCATTATATCGTCATGGACAAGAGTGAAGTTATGAAAGATCTCAATAGAAGCTGCTGCAGGAAGAGCCTTATCTATTTTACCAGAAAAAAGTTCAGATATAAAAAGTGTAAATACTGGCCTGACCCTTTTACCTCCATTTTGTAAAATATACTTAACTGGGTCATATAAATTCTTGGGATCATCAAATGATAAATTTTTATCAATATATTCATTTAAATGGTTGATATAATTCTTAAATTTGCCCATGTTACTATTTAGTAAAAATACATTATTTTTCAATTGATGTTCAGACTTTCTTTAATACTACTCCTGTTGACTAATACAGCTTTCAGTCAGAATGATTTGATTAGTTTATCTATTGACGAGGCTGTAGAATATGGTATGAAAAACAATAGAAATCTAATTAATGCTGAACGAGAAATTTTAATGGCATATAATGAAAAATGGAAAACAATTGCAACTGGGTTACCTCAAATAACAGCAAAATTAGATTATACAAGTTATATTGAATTACCCACTTCTCTTATCCCTTTAGAAAAATTTGGAGGGCCCCCTGGGGAGTTTTCAGAAGTTCAGTTTGGGCGTGAGAAAACGGCTTTTGGGTCAATGAGAATGGAACAGCAAATTTTTGACGGTTCATGGATAGTTGGTCTTCAAGCGACTCAAGTTTATCTTGAAACTTCAAAAAACTTCTATGAAAAAACACTTCTAGAGGTTAAAGAAGGGGTAATTAAATTATACAGCCTTGTTTCAATTTTAAAAGAAGGTGTTAGTTTGTTAAAAAATAATGTTGAAAATTTCAAAAAAGATTATTATGAAATCTCCGAACTTTATAATAATGGATTTGAAGAAATTGAAAACCTTGAACAAATTAAAATCACTTTAGCGCAATCTGAATTTTTACTAAAGCAAACAGAAAAAACATATGATAACCAAAAAGACTTATTAAAATTAATTCTGGGAATAAAAATTGAAGATCAATTAGTATTGACAACAAACTTTGAAGAACTTATATCTGGTGATATTATCTTTAATAAATCTATAGTTGACTTTATACCAGAGAATAATATTGAAATAAAAATTTCAAAAAACACCTTTGATACAAAGACACTTGAATATAAGTTTGAGCAATCAAAAAGATTACCAAAGATTACAGGGTTTTATAGTAATTCTTTTACAGGATATAATGACGATTTTAAATTTTTGCAAAGTGACCAAAAATGGTTTGGCTCATCTCTATTTGGAATTAATCTTAAAGTTCCAATATTTTCATCTCTAGGATTAAGAGCTTCCTCTCAAAAGGCAAAGTATGCAATGAGCCAAGCTGAGACAAGTTATGTTGATCAAAAAGAAAGAGTATATGCTCTTGTTAAGCATAAGCTTAATGATTACCTGTTAGCTTTAGATTCCTATAATATTGATAAGGAAAACATGTTGTTATCCCAATCTATCGAAGAAAAAAATTCTATTAAATTTTTTGAAGGAATGGTGTCTTCATTTGAATTAAGACAAGCACAAAATCAACTTTTAAATGCTCAACAAAAATATCTAAACTCAGTAATCAATTTAATCTCTATTAATGCTGAGTTAGAAACTCTATTTAATAAACCTATTACAGTAAAATGAAAAAATTAATAATAACTCTTTCTCTAATCTTCCTTCTTGGATGTAACTCTTCTCGAAACTCTTCAATTGATGATCTTATTAATAAAGGGGATCTTGAAACCTTAAGAAAAAAGAAAAAAGAATATGTTGATATAATGAATGATTTGAGATTAGACTTAAATCAAATTAATAATGGCATAACATTATTAGATGAGAATGAACAAATCCAAGTAATTTCAAAATTTAATGTTATTGAAAAAGAATTTAAAACCTATGTTAAATTACAAGCAACCCTTAAGACCAGAAAAAATGTTGTAATACTTTCAGAATTTCAGGGTGCATTAAAAAATTTATTTGTTAGAGAAGGTCAACTTGTTAAAAAGGGTGAGCTTCTTGCAGAAATTAATGATTCTGGATTAGAAGAACAGTTAGATCAAATGTTAATTCAAGCAAATTTTACAAAAGACAATTTCGATAGAGTAAAAAGATTATGGGAGAAAAACATCGGGTCAGAGATGCAATTTCTCAAAGCCAAAAGTGACTTTGAAAAAAGTAAGAAGATGGTTGAGCAAATTAGAGATCAGCTTTCAAAAACAAAGATTTACGCTCCTTTTAATGGAGAAATTGATGAAATCATATCAAATTTAGGATCTAATCTTGTGCCTGGCTCTCAAATACTTAGAGTAGTTAATCTTGATATAATTTATGCAGAAGCTCAAATTCCTGAAAAATATGTTTCCTCAATCTCTCTAGGGACAGAAGCTATAGTATCTATTCCTCTTTTGAATAAAGAAGTGACTTCAAAAATTGTACAAACTGGAAACTTTATTAATCCTAATAATAGAACATTTAGAATTGAAGCTCCTGTTGAAAATAAGGATAAGAGAATAAAACAAAATCTTAACGCTAGAATTAAAATAAAAAATTATAGCAATTCTAAAGCCAAAGTTGTTCCTCTTAGAGTTCTAAGAGAAGATGCTTCTGGGAAACCATATCTGTACAAATTAGTTACAACTGATAAAAAAGATGTTTATCTAACAGTCAAAAGTTTTGTGGAAATAGGGAATAGTTATAATGAAGAAATTGAGATAACCACTGGGTTATCTTTAGGAGATGTTATAGTTCTTGAAGGAGCTAATAATGTTGAAGATAATCAAAGAGTTAGAGTTATAGAATAAGTTGGTATAATGAATATTAAAAATAAAGAGTTCTTTCTTTCCAGCTGGGCAATAAATAATAAAACTATTATTTATGTCATAATGGTGTTATTCTTAATATCAGGGATTACTGCATATAAAACTATGCCTCGAGAACTTTTTCCTGAAATTAATTCAACTAATATTTTTGTAACAACAATATTCCCAGGTAATACTGCTGAAGAAATTGAGAAACTAATAACTGACCCACTTGAAGAAGAATTACGAGGTGTTAAAGATTTAAATGAAATAAAATCAAGTTCTAGTGAAGGAATTTCTGTAATAAGTATGGAATTTGATGAAGATATAACTACTGAGCTGGCTAGACAAAGAACTAAAGATTTAGTAGACAATGTAATTGTTAAAGCAGATTGGCCAATATATAATAATGCAAAAATAGATCCTAGTATTTTTGAATTTGATGTAGCAGAAATGTATCCTGTTCTTAATATTAGTATGGTTGGAGATTTTCCTGTTGAGGATTTCAAAAATTATGCTGAGTATCTAGAAAAAAGAATTGAACAATTACCTCAAATCAAAACAGTAGAAATAAGGGGGATACAAACTTTCGAAGTTGAAGTTGCTGTAGATCCATATAGAATGGCAGCTTCAAGAACAAGCTTTAAAAATATTATTGATGCTATTTCTGCTGAAAATATAACCATCTCTGCGGGTAGCGTAATTGCTGATGGCCAAAGAAGAAATCTTAAAGTAATTGGTGAAGTTAATGACCCTGAAAAATTAAGAAAGTTTATTGTAAACCGAGATAATGGTCCAGTCTATCTTGAGGATGTTGCAAAAGTATCTTTCAGGGAAAAAGAAGCTACTTCTTTTACCAGATCATTTGAAGAGAAAACAGTAATGCTTGAGGTTACTAAAAGAGGAGGAGAAAATGCAATTTTTGCATCAAATTCAATTCAAGAGATAATTAGTGAAGCTCAAGAAAAAGTCTTTCCAAAAAGCCTTCAAGTAATAATTCAAAATGATCAATCTGATTATACAATTAATGCTGTAAATGATTTAATGAATAATTTAATTTTTGGAATCATTTTAGTTGTCACTGTCTTAACATTTTTCTTAGGACTTAGAAATGCTCTTTTTGTAGGGTTTGCAATACCAATGTCAATGTTTATGTCATTAATGATTCTCTCTTACTTTGGATTTACATTAAATAGGATGGTTTTATTTGGTCTTGTTATGGGATTAGGTCTATTGGTTGATAACGGGATAGTTGTTGTAGAGAACGTATACAGACTAATGGCAAAAGAAGGGATGTCAAGAATTCAAGCTGCAAAAGCTGGAGTAGGAGAAGTTGCTATGCCAATTATAGTATCAACTGCAACTACAATAGCAGCATTTATTCCCCTAGGTGGATGGCCGGGAATGATAGGTGAATTCATGATTTATTTCCCAATAACATTATCAGCAATTCTAGGTTCATCATTGATTGTTGCAATATTTTTTAATTCCATGCTAGTATCAAGTTTTATGGATCTTAGTGAGAAAGAGATTAGCAGAAGAAATTTAATCAGGATGACATATATTTTAGGTGGATTTGCATTAGTATTTGTGATATTCAAAGACACAAGAGCAATTGGATCTTTATTAATATTTATTTGCGGGTTGTTTTGGTTATATAAATATCTAATTAAAGGGCTTGCATTAAATTTTCAAAATACATTTCTAGTTAAACTTGAAAATTTATATGATAGGTTTTTAAAGTATGCGCTATCAGGTATAAAACCATATCTTTTCTTAGGGGGAACTGTTTTAATGTTATTTTTCTCATTACTATTATTAAATATTTTTCCTCCTATAGTAGAATTCTTTCCTGATAATGAGCCAAGACAGATATTAGTTTATGTAGAATATCCTGAAGGAACTGATATTAATAAAACAAATAGTACTTCTATATTAATTGAAGATGAAATTTATAAGGTTGTTAATGATGATAAATATCTAGATTCTGGTTATAATTTTATGATAGAATCTTCAATAGCTCAAGTAGGAGAAGGAGCTGGTAACCCACAAAGAGCTGCTGGAGGTACAGGGGAAATCCCACATAAAGCTTTAATTACTTTAACTGCGAGAGAATTCAAATACAGAAGAGGACTCTCCAGTGAGGATTTAAGAAAAGATATACAGGTTCAACTTTTAGAAAAATTTCCTGGAATAGCACTTTCTGTTGAAAAAATTCAAGAAGGGCCACCAACAGGGTACCCAGTTAATATTGAACTCTATGGGGAAGACTATGAGAAACTTGTAGAATCCGCTATATCAATGAGAAATTTCTTGAATGAAGAAAACATTGAAGGAATCGAGCAATTAAAAATAAATGTCACAAAAAGTAAACCAGGAATTGAGTTTTTAGTAGACAGAGAAAAAGCTGGCGAGCTTGGTATTCCAACCGGTTTAGTTGGACAAACTTTAAGAACTTCAATTATTGGTACAAAAGCGGGAATCTATAAAGAAAAAGGAGAGGATTACGATATAAATGTCCGTTTCGGCGAAGAATATAAAAATGATATTAATGCATTAATAAACCAAAATATTGTTTTTAGAGATCAGTCTAATGGAAAAATAAAAGAGATTCCAATTGCTTCTGTAGTTGATAAAAAAAATACTACTTCATTTAATGCAATTAAACATATTGATCTTGAAAGGGTTGTAACATTATATTCATCCATTTTAGCTGGGTCTAATGCTCAGCAGGTAGTAAACACTACAAAAATTTCACTAACTGGATATGAAACATCTCAAGGTGTTAACTATAGATTTACGGGAGAAATTGAACAACAAGCTGAGAATCAGTCTTTTTTATCAAGAGCATTAATTACTGCATTAGGTTTTATTGTTTTGTTACTTATTTTTCAATTCGGCTCAATATCAAAACCGATGATTGTTTTAATTTCA
>TARA_B110000116_G_scaffold233991_1_pt1 | contig 11251 bp, 9 predicted proteins | sample TARA_B110000116 | Tara Oceans TARA_B110000116 (sample SAMEA4397355) | marine metagenome | biome: Polar Biome; feature: [ZZZ] marine water layer (ENVO:01000295); material: water (ENVO:00002006), including particulate matter (ENVO:01000060) such as... | depth 199 m
TTCAACGCTGTATTCCTCGGAGCAGTGGGGCACCCTGACATTCAGGACAACATTACTCTCGACGGCCTACTGCTGCCGATTCGTCGACGTTTCGACCAGTACATTTGCTTACGTCCTTCGGTTTTGTACCCTGGTGTTGAGTCTCCTTTGTCGGGCAAGAAGCCTTACGACATTGACCTAACCGTAATTCGAGAAAATACTGAAGGTGAATACCTCAACATTGGCGGATTCGCTTACCACGGGACACCAAATGAAGTCGCTGTACAGACAGCTGTTTACACACGCATGGGTTGTGAGCGAGCTATTCGCTACGCGTTTGATCTAGCCCGTGAACGTGGCAAAAAAAACCACGTCACATCCATCACGAAATCGAACGCGCTTGGCTACATGACTATCTGGGACCGCACGTTCGCAGAAGTTGCAGAAGAGTACACAGACATCGACTCGGCATCGCTACTTATAGACGCAGCTTGCATGGATCTTATTCGACGACCTGAGATGTTCGATGTGATTGTCGCCCCAAACCTGTTCGGTGACATTGTTACCGATATCGGGGCGATCATCACCGGCAGCATGGGGCTTGCTTCAAGCGCAAACATCAATCCAGACACTTCGGTTCCATCGATGTTCGAGCCAACCCACGGATCGGCTCCCGACATTGCAGGGCAGGGAATTGCTAACCCGATGGCACAAATTCTTACAGCAGCAATGATGCTCCGGCACCTTGGCGAAAACGCTGCAGCGAATGATGTTGATGCAGCAGTGCTCCAGCTACTCGAACAGGGTGAAACACTGACACCAGACCTCGGAGGCTCTTCAACAACCGAGCTTGTTGGTGATGCAATCGCGGAATTAGTCTCAAAGTAGACACACTCACCGAATTATCAGACCGTCGACAGGACAGATAGAACTATGGGCATGGATCCATTCGAGAAAATTCAGATTGGCAAAACGGGAGTTTCGGTTCCGAGGCTTGGCCTTGGTACTGCGCCTTTGAGCAGAATGGTCTTGGGTGACGGTCTGATCGATGTCACAGCCCATGACGAAGCTGTAAAGACAATCGACAGGGCACAAGAACTCGGCATCTCGTACGTCGATACAGCGCCTTTGTATGGAAATGGACGGGCGGAAGCTAGGGTCGGCAAGTCTCGCTACGCAACGGCAGATCGAGATTCATTTGTTATCTCGACGAAGATAGGTCGCGTGCTTGATCCAATCGCGGGTCGCATGACAGCTGAAGATGATCCCGATGGCATTGGCGATCTTAAATCGGTCAACTCGTGGACTCGAGATGACGTTCATCGTTCGATTGAAGAGAGTCTGAAACGGCTCAACATGGATAGCATCGATATTATCTACGTTCACGATCCAGATGTTGAGAGTTACGGAGAAGAACAGGCGCTGAACGAAGCATTCCCGGCTTTGATCGAATTACGAGAGCAAGGCGTCGTAAAAGCCATCGGATGCGGAATGAACATTTGGGACATGCCTCTCAAATTCATTCAACGGTTCGACCTAGACATCATTTTGCTCGCCGGCAGGTACACACTGCTGGATCATTCTGGACTCGATGAATTCTTGCCCGCCTGTGTAGAACGCGATGTTAAGATCACAATCGGTGGACCTTACAACTCGGGAATTCTGGCTCGAGATCTATCGAAGCCGGTCACATTCGACTACGAGCAAGCCCCCGCCCACTTGGTTGAACAAGCCCGTAATTTGACTGATATCTGCATAGCGCACGGTGTCGATCTTAAGGCAGCAGCTCTTCAGTTCGTTCTAGCTCACCCTGCGGTAGCCACTGCAGTACCCGGTGCGCAGTCGACCGATGAGCTTGAGCAAAATATAGCGATGGTTCAGCAAGACATTCCGTCTGCCGTTTGGAGCGACATGCGTTCTGCCGGGTTGATTCCAGATAACGCTCCGACTCCTGAATAAGGCATACGGAAACACGATCAGCCGGTGTGGAAACCGGCGTTGTGTCCTGAAGCCTCGACGTGAGTTTCAACTGGCGTTTTTCCGATAAGGAAGTCGAAATCGCATCCGTCTTGCGCTTGGGTGATGTGCTGTGAATACATCTTGCCGTAACCACGGGTGAATCCACCGTCGACCGCTGGTTTAGGCAGATTCGCACGGCGGCGTTCAAGCTCGGTTGAATCGACATTCAGATCGAGTACTTTTGCTTCGACGTCTAACGTGATCATGTCGCCTGACTGAACAAGCGCCAATGGGCCACCAATGGTCGATTCAGGGGACACGTGCAACACGATCGTACCGAACGCAGTTCCGCTCATTCGGGCGTCGGAAATTCGCACCATATCTCTTACGCCTTCGGCAAGCAGTTTCTTAGGCAGAGGAAGGAACCCAGCCTCTGGCATGCCGGGTCCGCCAACTGGACCAGCGCCCTTCATCACGAGAATGTCGTCCTTGGTCACGTCCAGATCGGGGTCATCGATCCTGTTTTTCAGATCAAGTGGATTCTCAAACACGATTGCTCTGCCGGTGTGCTTCAAAAGTTCGGGAGAGGCCGCAATGTGCTTGATTACGGCTCCATCGGGTGCGAGCGAGCCCTTCAGAACGGTGAGTCCGCCTTCTTTAGCAAGTGGGTTCTCTGGTGAAAGAACCACATCATCGTTGTGACATTCAGCATCTGCGATATTTTCGCCGAGCGAATCGCCAGTGACAGTGAGGCAGTCGAGATTGAGAAGACTCGACATCTTTTTCAAAACCGCCTCAACACCACCTGCATAGTACAAATCTTCCATCAGGTACTTGCCACCGGGTTTAAGGTTGACGATTACTGGTGTCGATTCTGATAGCTCGTTGAATCGTTCCAGAGGCAGTTTGATGCCTGCTCGACCCGCAATTGCTGTGAGATGGATGATCGCGTTAGTTGAGCCGCCAGCAGCGAGAAGCATGCGGATCGCGTTGTCGAAGGCGTCTTGAGTGAGGATGTCTGACGGTCGGATGCCTTTGCGAACCAGATCAACAGCAGCTCGGCCCGAATCTTCGGCGAGGACTTTTCTACGAGAGTCGGCACCGGGAATGGCGGCTCCGCCCGGTAATGACATTCCGATCGTTTCGACGATAGCGCCCATGGTCGATGCCGTACCCATGACCATGCAGTGACCCGGTGATCGATAGATCGCTGCTTCCATGGAATCGTAATCGGCTTGGGTAATCTCCCCTGCTCTCAGTTCAGACCAGTAGCGTCGGCAATCAGTACAAGAACCGAGTTCTTCACCCTTCCAATTTCCATTTAGTTGAGGCCCACCGGTTAGAACGATGGCGGGAAGGTCGGCTGATGCCGCACCCATAAGCATTGCCGGGGTGGTTTTATCGCAACCTGAAAGAAGAACGACACCGTCGATAGGCAGACCGCGGATCATTTCCTCTACGTCCATCGACATCAGGTTTCGACAGAACATCGAAGTGGGCGACAGGAAGAATTCTCCGAGTGAAATCGTCGGGAATTCGATTGGGAATCCACCGGCGGCAAGAACCCCACGTTTTACATGCTCTGCTAGTCCTCGAAGGTGGGCGTTGCAATGTGTTGCTTCTGACCATGAGTTGGCAATTCCAATGATCGGACGGCCTGCAAATGATTCTTCTGACCAGCCTTGGTTTTTGAGACCAGCACGATGCAAAAAACCTTCAAGGTCTTTAGTGCCGAACCACTCAGCGGAGCGAAGAATTTTGCCGTTTGCTTGGTCGGTACCCATCAATTGGAGTCCTATCAACTTGCTAAAGAATTTTCGAGAGGCGGCGAGTTTAGCAAACCGTGAAGTTATAATTTGATGTCAGCCGTAGCCTTAGGTCGCATTTTAATGTCGTCGCTGGAGCTTCGGTTAGTCGCAACACCGAATAGAAAAGATTAGAAAATTGTCATCAGCAGCAAACTTTCGATTCCCTGAGCTTACCGTTGCCGGTTCGCCGATCGATATGGGGCGGCAGATCGGTGAACATTTTCGGTCTCAGATCGTTCAATTTTCAGAATTAGTTTTGGATCGCTTCAACAAAGGAACGACCCGACCCATTTCATGGCAGCGGGCCGAAGAAGTGGCACGACGGAGCTTTGATCTAGTTGACGATGTTTTTCCTGGCCCTCTTGACGAACTCCGAGGTACCGCAGAATCGTCAGGCGTCTCTTTGGATCGCTTGATGGTCCTGAATGCCCGCAACATGCTCGGCGACACCTCGGAAGGCTGTACATCAATCATGGTTGGATCAGAGGCTTCTGAATCTGGCAAAGGGTTTGCTGGGCAGAACTGGGACAATGATCCCGCGATGGGTCCTTTGTCTGCGGTTATCACTCGCAAAGGCGAAGAGGGCAGTTCGTTCACATCTTGGATGCAACCAGGGTTGGTCGCCTATATGGGGTTCAACTCGGCGGGTATTGGAATATGTATGAACGCGTTGAACGGCCCGAGCGATTCGGCAGGATTACCGTGGTACTTCTTCGTGCGTTCGATTCTCGAATCATCTTCGAGCGCTGCTGCCGTTAGCGCTGTCGAATCGTCTCCCAGAGCACTTACGGCGAATGCGGCGATGATTACTGCCGAAGGACCGTTGAATATGGAGATCACTCCGGGGTCTGTTGAGTCGATCCGGGCAGACTCGGAATCAGGCGGCGTGTTGGTTCACACGAATCATTGCGTTCACCCATCGCTCGAATCGAACAATTCAGAATTTAGTGATCGAATTTACGGTCAATCTTTTGATAGACGAGATCGTGGTCTGGTGATTCTTACCGAGAATATGACCACTAGTAAGCTCACACTAGATCACGCCAAGGATTTGCTATCTGATCACGATGGATTCCCAACCTCGATTTGTCGTCATCCGAACGACGAGCCGACTACCGGATGGCAACGTACTGTTATATCGATCATCCTCGAACCGGGTGATAATCGAATGCACGTTTCGAACGGCAATCCGTGCGAGAACAATTACGAAATTTACTACGCGGGCTGATTCGGGGCGAATCAGCTTAGGAGAGCGACTCAATTGAGATTTAGCAAACCAGCATTGATGGGCGCGGGTCTGGGATTTGCGATGGGGATAGCCTTCCTCATCTTTTCTCTATTCCAGTTCGATAGAGAAGTCAGTGACGTCAAGGGACAAATTCTGCTGACTGTGGTTTTTGTGATGCCATTCATGGTGCTCATCGGCCTTGGAATAGGCGGGCTGTGGAGCAAGTTGTACGGCCCCGAAAGTCTCTAACGCTTCAAGCGTAGCAATCGCAATATTCGGGTGACTACGTTGCCCGGCTTCGCAGCGCGGTGTTTGCTTAGCCGTTCTGCTGTACATGTCGCACACGTGCAGTAAGGCGGGTGCTTCTTGCCTCGGTAAGCTTGTTCGTCCAATGCGGTTCGCTTTCGCACTAAGTGGAAATCTGCGAGATTAGTTTCGATTACATTTTAGATGTATTCGGTCGCGTTGTGATTCGGTTGCGTGTTGGAAACTATAGCGGACGCTAAAAATCTCCGTAATCGATTTATGGATACAGCAGAGGATGTTTTGCTGGTGAGGCGTGTTGTCGAACTATGCAGGATGAGCCAGACTGGTGGCTCTTTATGCAGCGCCTACGTTCGCAGCCTTGAGCGCCCAATTCACACACATCTCAACCTCACCAGGTTCCCACGGTGTTCTGATCGAATCCGAGGTAAATATAGCGACAGGGCTGCCTGCGTTTCATTTTGTTGGACTGGCCGATCTTTCAGATTCTCCCGACATTTTGATGGATCACGAGGCAGAAGCCTTGCAGTACCGGCCAAGAATAACGGCGTGAAACGTGATTTATCATGGCAGGAATTGATGGACTGGTGTATACCCATTGGGTGCTTATTACTAACTCCGCCGATGTCGCCGATTTCTGCGCACAGGCCGCCAAATCTGATTTTGTTACTGTCGATACTGAGTTTGTCCGTGAGAAAACTTACTGGCCAATTCTCTGCCTAATACAGATAGCTACCCGCGATGAAGCAGTGGCTATCGATCCGTTGGCAAAAGGTATCGATCTCGAACCTATGTACGAACTGATGAGGAACACTTCTGTTTTGAAGGTGTTTCACTCGGCAAGTCAGGACATGCAGATCATGTTCAACGCCAGTGGTTCGATGGTCGAACCGGTGTTCGACACCCAGATCGCAGCAATGGTCAGCGGCTACGGAGATCAACCGGCGTACGCCACGCTAGTACAACGAATTGTCGGCGAGACGATAGATAAACGATCGCAAATGACCGATTGGGCACGCCGTCCGCTTACTGGCAATCAGATTGATTACGCTATCGGCGATGTGACTTATCTCATCGACGTTTACGACAAACTAGTCGAAGAGCTTACAGATTCAGATCGTACTTCATGGGCTCACGAAGAGATGAGACATCTCCGTGATCAAGATTTGTACGATGTTGATCCTCGAGATCTATGGCGTAAAGTTCGACTTCGACGTCCAACCCGTCGAGCACTCGCTGTACTAAGAGAAATTACCGAATGGCGAGAAGTCAGCGCACAGGACCGTGATATTCCAAAGGGGTGGGTCTGTCGAGACGAAGCACTTGCTGAAATCGCGTTGAATGCTCCTCAAACGCCAGCTGACCTCGAACGAGTCAGGGGCGTGAATGAGCGATTTGCTCATGGTCGTGATGGAACAGCGCTTCTTGCAGCCGTCAAAGTAGGCTTAGAAATTCCCGACGACGACTGTCCCGACCCAGAAAAGGGTGGTCCGCCATTGCGTGGGCACGAAACACTCGTCGCTCTTTTACAGGCATTGCTGAAGTTGCGAAGTGACGAAAACGGCGTCGCTGCCCAGATGATTGCCAACAGAAAAGACCTTGATCGAATCGCCACTGAGGAAGAACCCGATGTACGGGCTTTGAGTGGCTGGCGACGGGCAATCTACGGTGACGATGCGCTTGCCCTGAAACAAGGAAAGATCGCACTCACGGCGGACGGTCTAACCGTTCGGGTCGTTTCTGCCTGATACGGCAAATGTAGCTCAGTCGTTCTATACTCGACAGATCACGTATTAGGTTTAGTCACGAGGAAGACTCTTCATGATCAACGCGCTCAAAAGCGATGTGTTTATTACAGGTGCTGCGAGAACACCTCTCGGAAATTTCCAAGGTGGTCTTGCGAGCACTCCCGCAACCGAACTTGGTGCAACGGCTATTCGAGCGGCTGTCTACCGATCGGGATTAACCGGTGACGACATTGAATACTCAGTTATAGGAAATATGCTTTCGGCTGGTTTAGGCCAAACTCCAGCGCGGCAGGCCGCTATCAGCGCCGGTATACCGAACTCAGCATCTGCATTAACTATCAACAAAGCTTGTGCTTCAGGCATGCAGGCTGTGATTTTGGCGGCTCAATCAGTTCAGTTGAACGAGGCTTCAGCAGTTGTAGCTGGTGGCATGGAGAACATGAGCGCGGCTCCTCACTTACTGGTCAACAGCCGGACAGGGCAGCGATTGGGCGATGCGAATTTGATCGACTCCATGATTCATGATGGGCTCTGGTGTCCATTCGAAAATCGCCATATGGGTGGATCAGCTGAGGCGATTAGCGAGAAGTACAGCGTTACGCGAGAACAGCAAGACAAATTCTCGGAACGCAGTCACCAGCTCGCCTCAACGGCGAGTGCGGAAGGTTCTTTCAACGACGAAATCACTCAAGTTGAAGTAACCGGCAGACGTGGCGAAATTGTCGTAGTCGACACGGATGAAGGGCCACGCGCCGGCACGAACATGGATGGGTTATCAGCACTTCCAACTGTTTTCCCGCCGGGTTTGACCGTTACACCTGGGAATGCTTCGTCGATCAGTGACGGAGCTGCAGCTGTGGTCGTGACCAATACCGAAATGGCTGGTGAATCGTCGAGCGGGCCGGTGGCACGAATTACAGGATATGCGCACGCTGCGAACGAACCGGGAATGCTATTTGACGCACCTCGAATAGCCGTTCAAAACCTCCTAAACAAAACAGGCCAGTCGCTAGACGAGTTCGACTTGATTGAAGTCAACGAAGCGTTTGCGGCGCAGGTTATTGCAAATGGGCAGGCACTAAAATGGGATTGGGATCGCGTTAATCTGCGGGGTGGAGCAATCGCGTTGGGACATCCGATTGGTGCCAGTGGATCTAGGATCCTCGTCACACTAATGCACGGTTTACAGTCATCTCGGGGCAAAGAAGGACTCGCCGTAATTTGTCACGCTGGTGGCGGTGCAGTCGCCATGAGCATCTCACTCCAATAATCGTCAACTACGCAAGATTAAGGAATCCGTTATGGCGTTTGATCCTAACCAAATGGACGTTATCGACCGACGTCAGGTCGAGGCGATGATATTGGGTCCAATACTACGAGCTTTCCAAGAAGAGATCGGTGTCGCACGTACCAACGAAATCGCTCGTGAAGCAATAACGAAGTTAGCCCGAGAGCAGGGCGCCCAGTTTGCCAAAGGAATCGGTGCTAACGGACTGGAAGATTATGCATCTAGCAAAGATGCATGGCGGCGACATGGAGCACTCGAAATCGACATCATCGAGAGTAGTCCGACTCGATATTCATTCGACGTTACTCGCTGCAAGTACGCCGAAATGTACAAATCACTCGGCTACGGTGATCTAGGAGATATTTTTTCCTGCACACGCGATTTCGAGTTCTGCAACGGGTTTAATTCCGAAGTGAATTTGAAACGGACCCAGACAATAATGCAGGGAGCTTCACATTGTGACTTCAGGTATTCGTTGGACGATCCACAATCACAGGCAAAATCAGAAGTCGATTAGCCAAACCGGTTGAAAAGTCTTGATCAGACCTGATCAATAAAACAGATTTGCTGAGAAGTTCGTACAATCAACTACCGCTTCATACTTTCGAAGGATCTTTCAAATTGACTCAACTTACCTGCCCTGTAGATCAGACCGCCTTAGAAGATTCAAAAACTTCTGGTGAAGAGTCGTCCCAATGTGCTGAATGCTCTGGTATTTGGCTGACAACGGCTGCTCTCGAGTCGCTCGAAGACAATATGGCTAGTGATGACATGGTCAAAGGTCAACGTCAATACGGCAAGCATGAAGTCCAGCATCTGTGTCCTCACTGTGGTGAAAAGATGGTGCGATTCCGTTACCGGGGCTACAACCTAGAGATCGAGGCGTGCCCAATCGATACGGGATTCTGGCTCGATAAGAGCGAGGATCGTGAGATTCGAGATGTCATGAAACAGCGGGGCTCAAATCTAAGCAGATCGGCATCGGCAGAGAAAAGCTGGCATAAGGCGCGTCGCGGCGAGAAGTTAGGCGTTTTTCAACGTGTGAAACAGCTATTAGGTTTCCACTAAGGCTAGAATCGATTCATGTTTGATTCAGATCGCAAAAGCGCCGATATAACGCTGTGCATATTTCCTCACTTGCGTGAGTTTATTGCGATTGACGCCCGAAAAGATCGACCGGGTGGTCCCGCCGTTCTCAACCTATCGATTTCAAACCTTCTGGGCGAAGACTTTTACTCAAAGGTTGAACAAGATTTTTCTAAGCTGATTCGACGCCATGACGTCGGTTTCCTTGAGCTAATGGGCATTCCGCAGCAAGTCGAAGCAGTCGTTCGTGCAAATTCTTTAAAGCGAATTATTGCGGAACTCGGCATCAACGTTGACCCGGCATCTAACGATCCGGGAGGCAGCGTTGGCGTGCTTTTCTTCTCTGGTTCGTTGCTCGCTTTCGAGAAACCTCAACTGAGCGACGCTACCCGAGAGTTGTTTGGCAGCAGACTGACGCAACTTTCGTTAGAACAGCTTAACGATCAGGTGTTCACACTAATGGTAAAAGAGCGTGATTCGATCAAAGACACCACTCAACAGGACCTCGCTGGACTGATTTCTGGCAAGAGCGGGCCGTACGTAACTCTCTGGGAAAGTAGCGGGAAGTAGCCGCTGTTCAGTTTGAACCAGACCCATAGCTGTATCGTCTCTAGTAACTGATTCAACAATAAGCGGAGCCCATGATGGCTTTTCGCTCAAAGCACCACTGAACGAACCAAACTATGGATGACTCCTTCCTCGATGTTTTTCTAGGTCACCCGGCCGATGGCACTTTCATGGCTTGGCTTGCTGATGGTGGTCTTTGGGCCTTTCTGATTGCACTGGCAGCCGTTGTTGGCTGGATCGTGGTTCGGATCGTTTTACGACGCGGATTGAAACAAGCGATTCGTGGACTAGATCAACACGAAGCAACCGCTGACGTCGGGATGGCAGTGCAGGCCGCAGATTCATGGATTTCGAACATCTTGGTAGCAGGAGTGTTCGCCGTGGCAGCGATTCTCGGAATCCTGCACGTGCTAGGCAACAACGTCGATCCGGTGATCGCCAATCTGAAATGGGTTGCATCACAAGCTGGAGGCTGGCTTGTGACCGACGGTTTACGAATTGTTCTGATTCTGTTCATGAGTTGGGTTGCTACGCGGGTTGCACGGCGGGTTATTCCTCGATTGCTGGGATCTGTGATGCTGGGGCAGGCTTCGACGGCAGATCATGACGAAGTTCTCAAACGATCCGAAACACTTTCCAGCGTATTTGTTGGTGCAGCAGTCGCATTTATCTATGTTTCTGCGCTGTTCATGGTGCTTACCGAACTTTCAGTTCCGATCGGACCTGTGCTTGGAGGATTCGGTATCGCTGGTATAGCGGTTGGATTTGGCGCTCAGTATTTAGTGCGAGATTTAATAGCCGGAATTTTCATCATTGCTGAGAACCAATATCGAACCGGCGACGTGGTGACGATCGCTGGAATGTCGGGCTTGGTCGAATCGATCAACCTGAGGCGCACGGTTCTCCGTGATCTCGGCGGGCAAGTGCACGTTATTCCAAATGGAGAAATTACAATTGCATCCAACAAGACCAAATACTGGTCGCGAGTGAACCTCGATGTTGGCGTCGCCTACAAAGAAGACGTTGATCGTGTGATCCAAGTCCTCAATGAAATCGGTGACGATATTGCAGCCGATCCTTACTACGGATTAATGTTGATAACCCCACCTCAAGTGCTTCGACTGAACTCGCTGGACGATTCAGCGGTAACGTTCAAAATGCTCGGCGACTGTAAGCCGATGAAACAGTGGGAAATTATGGGCGAGATGCGGAAACGCATAAAAATCCGCCTCGACGCGGAAGGTATCGAAATCCCATTTCCGCACCAGACTGTTTACTGGGGAGATGACCAACCCCCGTTCCGGCCTGAAGTCGTTGCCGACGC